>ENA-UOXV01000778-UOXV01000778.1-marine-metagenome-genome-assembly--contig:-NODE-778-length-45634-cov-6.659339_pt1 | contig 45634 bp, 32 predicted proteins | sample MGYA00238165_ERZ766961 | MGnify/ENA primary metagenome ERZ766961 (study PRJEB28924, sample SAMN03173240) | marine metagenome | biome: Marine; feature: Water; material: Subsurface seawater | place: North... | reverse complement strand
ACATGTCGAAGGTGGCCCCCTCGGAGACCAACTGGTTGCCAGAGCCAGGTGCACAAGCTGCGGTAGCACTGATCGCGATGTTGGCAGGAACGTCGTCGACCCAGTGTAGAGCCAACTCGCCGAGGCCCAGAACCAATTCTCGATCGTCGCTGGGTCCCGTGTGATCAGATGTCTTATCCTTGGGGAAGCTGACCGCTGCTAACAGCGTCACCGCTTGTATATTCGTCGGGAAATCAATCTCGAATCTACCGCGGCCCACATTGGTGGTGTTTAGGACTGCAACAACCGGTAACTTTGTGCAATTACTGGTTGAGGTGGCGTGTGCAACCGCATCGTATCCCCCAGCGCACTCCCCTGCGCAGTCGAGTCCCCCAAATCCAACGTGTCTCGCTTTGCAGGGGCCGCACGGCGCTGCCGAAAGCCCTGCACCGAGTGCTAGTGGCTGCAAATTCTCTCCGAGGTCCGCTGAATCTCCGCCACGCGCTGACGTGTCGCCGTAGCCAAGTTGTCCGGCATGATTACCACCCCAGCACTTGACTTCGCCATTGGATAGGAGCGCACAAGCAGATGTACCGCCAGCCTCAAGCGCAAGTACCGTGGTCGCGGGACATTGGCTTATTCCTAGGTCGACAGGTACTAGGTTTGACGGGTCAGATGCCAACTTCGACCCCGTTCCAAGCTGCCCGTCAGCATTGTCACCCCAGCAGTATATGGAACGGTGATCCCACATGAGGGCGCAAACAAATGCGTCGCCGACCGCGATCTCCACAGCCCTATTGTCGTCGTCCAATTTTGGGTCGTCGGGCAAGGCTACCGTTGTGAGCAAGCTCGGCAGCACACCCTCTGCGTGGAAGCCACTGGCTTGCCCGAGCTGTCCTTTGCTGTCTCCACCAAAGCAGAGCACACCTCCATCCACCAAAAGCACGCACGTGGTGTAGCTGCGCGCTAGAACCTGCACAATTCCACCTCAGCGACCAACATTGACTCGCGCACCCCTTGCTCAATGCAGAGCCAAGCTGAGGTTTGCTCAGTTTTCCAGGGTTCAGGAGACTGAGGCGTGCATGCTAAAGATGGTGCAGGACGTGCACGAAGGGCTCGGAACCTTGTACGCCGTGCGACCGACTCCGAGATCTACTGCCGCAAGATTGAATCCCATATCACTTCCCTGGTGGCCCTCTACACCAAGTGCCCCGAAGTAGTTGTACCTGTCGTGGTCACCCAGTCTTATTCCCGGACTTACCTCATAAGCACCTCTTTGCAATGGAATATCACGGTGACGTGCACAAACAAGTGGCTCCGCTGGGTTCATCCACAAACACACGGAACCCCTCACATCATGAGGCAACCCTTTGGCCGGAGAGGCACGCAGTGCGTTGCCAGGGTCGACAGCAAAGGCTCTAGCGGCATTCTGGGGTTTGACGTCCGATTTTGGAGATCCTTGCGTCCTCCCGAATACCACCCAGGCGGCAGATATTCGGGAGGGTATTCGGGAGGAAGGCAGGCGGTGCACGCGCAATTCGGGGACGTACCCCCAGCACTTGAGGATGCCATCCATGAGGAGTGCGCATGAATAGTGACGGCCGCAAGTGATCGCGCGCGGTTCGCCGCCGAGCTCCAAAGCTGTAAGATTATCGCCCATCTCGAGTGGTTCGTCGCCGCGGTGCTCAGTGTCGCCAAGACCCAGAAGCCCCACCCAAGGATCGTTCTCTGTGGGCCTGTAGCGGTTCCGACCCCAGCACTTGACCTCCAGCGTAGGGTCTGTCGATGCCTCAAGCAGCGCGCACGTGATTTCATCTCCAGTCGCCACTTCGAACACGCGACCACCCCCAAGGTCGATAACAGGCAGGTGTGCACCCATCTCATCTGGTCCGTCACCGCGCAATATAACATCGCCGTACCCGAGCTGTCCATAGCTGTTTTCACCCCAGCACTTGAGTGAGCGATCCTGCAGCACGGCGCATGTGTGGGTTGATCCAAGCGAGAGCGCTACAGCCATGCCGTTGAGCTCGACCACCGGTGTCCCTTCGACCGACGCATCCTCCGCGTGGCCCCTGCTGTTGTTCGACCCCAGCCCGAGAAGGGCCCCGCGCCCCCAGCACTTGAGCACGCCTGAACCGGTGTGATCCGCGAGCAGCATGCAGGTAGACGCAGAACCAATCCCAAGAGCACGGTCGCAGACACCACATTCTGATGCGCCTGAAAGCGATGAAGTTCCGGCCGGACAAAGAGCGCAGGTGCCCCATGCCGCGCCTGAGAAACTTCCTGCCGGGCAACGCGAGCAAGTCGCCGTCATGTTCTCGCCAAATTCTCCAGGAGCACACTCTCCGCAGAATTGGTGACCAAAGCCTGCGACATTGCAGCTTGTGTGTTAGACCAGACGAAAATCATGGCAAATGAATCATACAAAACAGCGCAGCATAGAGCTAGCAGTTGATTTCGGAAGCAGTGCTAACCATGATAGCCAGCATTGCATGTGCAGAAGAAGGATCCAATGGTGTCAAAGCAGGTTGCGGTGTCAAGGCAGTCATCAATTTCCCACGCGCACTCGTCCGTGTTGATACACTCCGTGCCGTTGTACAGATGATCGTGATATCTGACCACAGGGGCGCGTGGGTGGTCAGAATGTGATACTCAGCTTGAAATATTGCGGAGGACCTGTTTGAGAATGGGACACGAGGGCGATATGATAGCTGCAATGCGAGCGAGCAGACCAAACAAAAAGTAGAGGCAATTCAATGAGCAGGATGGGAGGCAACCCATCGATGCACGTGCATTCGAATGAGCCGAAGGTGTTGGAGCAATTTGCCAAGGCATGGCAGTTGTGCAATTGCTCAGAACCGTATGCCTGGTACCTATTTCCCGCAGTTGAAGACATCAGAAACAAATATTTTCTCAAAATGCAAATCGGGCGAAGGATAATGGCCGGGGAAGCACCCTCCAACACACTCATCGACGTCACGGCATTCAGGAAGGAAGGCATCGAGGATGGAGGCGTCCTTGAGAGCGGTAGAATTTAGCTCTGCCTCGAGACAGATGAGGCTTCCCGCGTCGCATGGACAGCTGTACCAAAGCTCTGTACCCTCGGTCGAATTCTGAGAGCCGACCTCGACGGCAACAGAAACGTTCATACGGCAAGAGGAGGTGTTGCATAGTAAAAACTCAAAACCGCTGACTCCCCAAATGGGAGCCGGCGGTACGCCCTCGCAAACCACCTCGCTGTCGGACACCCATCGCGTGGCGTTGCACGCCCGTCCCGCGATTCGCACCTCAGGACCGTAGTCGACGACACCGAATCCACTTCCTATCACTGTGAGCTCCCAGCCCCCACGATAGTCTCCACCCCACGTGCGAAGCTTCCAATCTGACATATAAGTGCCGATACTCACGAGGTCTGAGGGCGCAGGAAGGTCGAATGAGAAACCTGCTACGAGTGTTCCAACAGACTGCGCTACCTCCATCACCACATCTTGCCCAGCCCTTACACCTTGCGACACCATGCAGAGAACTTCGCTGTCCGAGACCCATGATACATTGAGGCATGCCGTCTGTCCCACCCATGCTGAGAAGGATGAGTCGTACGCACCAAAATTTCCACCCGCGATCAGAGTGTTGCGTCCCACGGTGGGAACGTTGCTCACCGGAGCTGCTTGGAGCAGTGGCGCCGAGTAGTTGAAAGCACCCGGGGGTCCCGTTGCAACCCGCTCACCAGCGGTGACAGTCACGCGGAACTTGAAAGCTCCAACGCCGGAGGGAACGAGGCAGGCCAGTTGTGTGACCGATGGCCAGACGCTAGCCTCGCACGCCGTCGAGCCGACACGTGCAGCCAACGAGTAAGCGCCAAGGCGCGCTTCCTCGAGTACGAGGAGCGGGTCTGGGTCGCTGATGCGCGCAAGGGTAGGCCAGGACTCCACAGGAGGAGGAACTGAAAGATCGGCTCCGATCAGCTCTCCCACGCTATCGTATGACGCGGCCTCCGTTACACTCCCAGGGCGCGAGCCAAGTGTCAGAATAACTCGCAAGCTTCCACCCACGCCTGCTGCAGAGAAACAGCACACTGCCGATACTGACTGCCAGGCAGTGCTCTCACAAGCGGTGCCACCAACGCGCACTGCCGCTGAAGCGTCGTCTGTAAAACTGAAACCCAACAGTAGTAGCTCCTCTCCACCTGACTTTGACAGCTGCCCCTCATCCACTCTTGTCGAGTTCACCACACCAGCATCGTACGACAAGGACTCAGATAGAGAAGAAACAAGCTGGCCGATAGTAACAAGCACACGATTCGAACTACCTATTCCACGGGCAGTGCGGCAAACAACCTCGTCTGCCACGATCCAGACAGTCGCCTCACAGGCAGTTGCTCCCACACGCGCAGCAGAAGTAAAAGACCAAGCCCCGTTCCCCGCGTGGGAATTCAGTGCGAGACTCATGGTGCGAGTGATGCTCACGCCATCTGCCACGTTGCCAGGTGATACGGCCCGCTGGACCCATCCCACGTCAAAAGAAAGTGCCTCGGTCAGCGTTCCCACGTGGGTTCCTGCCGTGACGGCAAAGCTGAGGCTTCCCCGGCTGCCCGATGCTGAGCGGCACATCACTTGGCTCTCTGAAGCCCATTCAGTGCTCTCGCATGCAGAGCCACCAAGACGAGCTCTACTTGTGTAGACAGCAGTCTCGAACAAGCCATTCATCGCGACAAAACTTGAGACGTCCCACGCAACATTTCCAGACCGATCCTTCACTTCAGTTGCAATCAAGGTAGGAACATCGTACGAGACCGCTTCTGAAAGCGACCCGATCCTTTCGCCGGCCGTCAACACCACTCTCATCGACCCAGAATTTCCCGGGGCCACCTTGCCTGCAAGCTGGGTATCAGACCTCCACACAGTCGTTTCACACGCAGTGTTTCCAAAGCGCATTGACCCAGAGTAGTCAACTGCTCCCAGATTCGTGCCTGTAGCCTGCAGCGGGAACGGTCCTTCGGACCCGTCGCCAACTTGTAGGGGCTTTCCACCCAGAGGGGCCTGATTTGCTGTTCCGCCGATCAGGATATTGACGCGGGGGACGTCGTAAGAAACAATTTCCGTGGTCGTCCCAGTGCGAATTCCCAGAGTGACAGCCACTCGCATTGTGCCGCGAGCGATACCTGACGGTGTGCGAGACAGAAGGCTTGTGTCGGAAATCCAGGCAGAGCTCTCGCAGGATGTAGACTCCTGTCGCGCACCCTGTGATGACCCCCAGATACCCAAACTTGATCCACGCACAGTAAGCGCTTGCCCACCGGGGGCAGGCCCATTGGCGTGGCGAGCCAAAAATGGGTGGCGGTAGAGCCGGATGTTGAAAAAGTGGGCCGAGTTGCCGCCAGACTCAAATAGCGCTACGGTACCGGGTTCTTGTTCGCCTGAAAGCGTTGCCTCACACACAAGTGCAGTCCCGTCATTGCTTGCAACACCACAAACGCGCGTCCACAATGCCTCATCTGCGTTGATGTCGCTCCCTGGATCAACGAAGACTGTAACTCGACCACTGTTCGCGCGGATACGGACCGTGTAAATCTCCCCAGGCTCAAAGCCGTCTGAATTAGGCTCGTCCCACAAGACCTCAAGCACGCCCGCCACTCGACGCTTAAGGCGCCGTGCAACGCGGTTCATCTCAAAGCGCATGTAATTGTCCTTGTCGTGGTAGAAGACAGCGAGACCGACCCAGTCATCATCAAAGGATACGAGTGACGCCACAAAAAAGAAGTCAGGCCACGCGGTCGCACCAACTGAATAGTGTGGGAGAATGCCTTGTTCGCTCCACGCAGGCGGTGAGTACACAAAGGAGGTGCCTTCCACAGACCTAAGAAGCTGAGAGCGAGGGACCTTGTCCTCAGGAAACGAAGCAGCCCGCTGCAACATCACTGAGCTCGCTGCAACTCCTGCGGGGAGCCCACTGCCCCCCAGCCGCACTACAAGCTGCGTGCACAATCCGGCCGCATCTCCACATGAGACCCAATCGGATGGAAACACGCGCTCAGAGCGGGGGTCGTCAACCACAGTCCAGTGCTGTCGTTCCATCACGAGCCCGACACCGTTAGATGAAAAGCCTGAATGCTCGAATCGTAAACCCTCATCCATCTCTCGATGCGCCCAGACCATGCTCGGAGCGTCGTACGACGCTGCCGCCAGCCCAGTCCCAGACTGCACCCCTGCCGTGACCGTGATGCGCTGCGTGCCGCCAACACCTGACGAACCCTGCAGCTGAATACTTGTATCCGACACCCAGATGGTCGTCTCAGCCGCAGTCACGCCCAACCGCACCTGCGCAGAAACAGCATATGTTCCCCATCCCTGTCCTTTGACAGCTAGCTTCCGTCCGCTATCAGCTGCCCATATAGCGGCGTGAGTCGGCAAATTGAAAGAGGGCAGTATGGACGGCAAGTCATACGATGCCACCTCCGTGGAAGTTCCTGCCATCGCAGCTCTGCCTCCAGCTGTCACTACAACCCGCAAGGTGCCACCAACACCAACTGCTACCCTTCCTTGCACTACAGTATCTGCGATCCACACCGTGGCTGCCGCGGCGGAGCTTGAAACTCGAAGGGCAGCAGAGTAGTCAGAGCGGCCGAGGTTGGCAGCCTGAAAATTCAGCATCGGCGCAACCGGCGAAGAAGGCGTATTGTACACACCAACGGGGCTACGCGCCATGACCGGCCGGTCGTAGGAGAGGATACCGGCCCCAGTTCCTTGAGAACTGGATACTGTCACAACAACAGTATGGTCATTGCCAACAGCCCCTTGAAGCGAGACGAGGCAGCGGGCCGTTGTGTCGCTCTCCCAGGAAGAGCTCTCGCAGGCGGAGCCACCAAGACGAGCCTGCAGTGACGCACGGAAATAGCGCCCGCTGATTTGCACCATCGCTGGTGCATGCGGTGCAGAATTGCCGCGCGCAGAAATCCCAAAGCTTCGTCCGTCTGTCTGCTGAAGGGGTGCAACACCGTGCACGAGTGGACCATCGTAGGTGAAGTAAGCGGACACCTGGCTGAGGTGATGAGTGCCCACTGTGACTGCAGCACCGACCGTGAGGGAATTTGCGCCACGCGGAAGGCGGCAGAGGAGTGCTGTGTCGGTGCTCCACGAAGTGCTAGTGCAGGCAGTCTGCCCGATGCGTGCGCGCTGCGAGAGATCGACCAAACCGAACGAGCTGCCGCTTAGTGTGAGCACAGCGCCGCCGCGCCAATTGCCATTCGTAGATGCTGACGGCACGTGAATACCAGGGGCCCCAACAATTTTGGTAACTGCGAGCGTTGGATCGACCGCAAGCTTCGTAACCTGTTGTCCGCGCGAATATACGCGCAAGAGCAATTGCTGGTTGGGATTCAACCACGCAGGCAAGTAGCATCGGAGTCTGCCCCAATCTTCTGCAGCGTACGGGCCCTGCAAGCTCGTGGGAATTGTACTGTCTGATGACGAAACCTCTGGACAGGGCATCATGTCAAATTGGCGACACGAGTCGCCAATTGCTGCAGCCTCTGCACTCCAGCCGCAGGAATATCGTCTGTCGCTCACCGAAAAGCCTCCTCCAATTACAATTACCTCTCCACCGCCTTGAAACGTATAGTTGGCAGCTATTTCGGCTGTTAACCACCCAGCGTATAGCTGAAACTTAGGGCGTTCTCCAAGCACAGCCACTTCCTCGCCCTCAGAAAACAGCAATACGTCTACAGCTGCCTCTGCATGCGGCCAGAGCGGCAACCGACACTCGAGCGAAGTAGACCTCGGCACCGCAGGCTGTACCACTGTACCATTCACTTCTAATCTGTTCTCCGAAATCATGGCCCGAAGCTGGCACACGTACCCCCGGCGCTCCTCGCGAAAGCCAAAGCCGTGCACAACAAGGTAGGATCCGAACACGAGCCCAGAACTCGGCGTTGCTCGCAACACCACCTGCTCAAAGACGAAGGGCAGCCCACCAGCGCCCTCCAATTCTTCGCCATCCACCTCGAGCGTAACCTGCACTTGATTCGCGTGCGAATCCCAACGCGGAACATTCACAACAATTAACTCTTCAGAAAGAACCTCGGCCGGTTCCGACAGGACCTGCCACCAAGCATTACCCTGTTGTCAGCGCTAGGCAATCCCCTCAGCATGCTAGGCAGCTATCGGAACTAGCTTCCGAGGACTAAAAACACTACTGCTGGCTCGATCACTGGCGCAGGCAGCCTGTCAGCAGTTCGGAGCCAAGGGCTGCTCGCACTGAGAGAAGGGGAGCACCCGATGACCGGAAGGAGAGGAAAAGGCGCAGCGATAGCTCTCATCAGTCTCAAAGCCCCGCCCCTCAAGGGAGATCCGTACACCACCGGAGGCGAGGGCCTCGCTGGGTGATAGCGCAAGAAGGCCCGGCTGGTACGAAAAAGCAACTGTACCAACCGCCGCCCAACTGGCCGTAACATCCTCGATGCCGATCCGCACATCCTTATCCCCAGTCACCCGCGGGGGCAGCTGGCACACCACTTGGCTGATGTTGGTTGGGAAGACAGTTGGAAGCTCAGGTTCACCCGGAATGACACAACGATGCAGGTGGGAAGTGTCAAAAGCCACACCCATTAGTGTGACACTGAGACCTTGCAGGGGTCCGCGATCCGGAGTGATCGCCATGAGCTGCGGGCGGATGAGAAGCACAAGGGGGTGCCCACGTACAGGAAGTATCACTTTGTTTTCGCTTGATGCGACGTCGATCACTTGCACCTGCGCCCGCCCTGCCGGTAGAGTCCACATCGGCGATGAACAATGTAGAAGTCCTGGGGCGGCAGCCACTGCCGGAGTCCGCGCAACCGGCTCCTCGTTCCCACTGTGCGTGTCGAAAAATAGACACTCATAGTCGTGCGCAGCATGTAGCCCTGCCCCCAACAGCGATAAATGCGTCGAGTTCCCTGCTCCAGCCTCCTCTGGCACTAGGGACCCCGAAAGCTCTGTCCAAAACTCGAGCGTCGTCACGCCCGGCACAAGCCTCCGCGAGCCAGCCACACGATCTACAAGTAGCACCTGGCTTGTGACCGCGGCGTACCGCCATCGCGGAACCTTACACGACAGAGTCGAGTAGTCAAGTGCAGTACAGGGTGCCACAGAGTCAGGCGGTAATGCCACTGGGGTGTTTGGCAGACGCAATTCTAGCTCGTAAGCACTCGCTTCCCCGAGAGCGAAACCCCAACCGGAAACGTTGACAAGCTCTGCACCAAAGGCCGACAGACTAGAGCTCGACAGGCTACTAAGGCGGTCTGTGACATCCAGTGAACGGTCACCGAGCGCTGCAACAGCAACACCGCCAGCGAGCCATTGCAGCGACACCGAGGCCTTGCCGTGCGCTGTTGGCCAGGTCGACAGCACGCAATTCGCCAGAGTTCGATTAACGATTGTCGCTGGGGTCTGCATCACAAGAAGACCGCCAAGCGAGAATTTGCACGCGTACTGAGAGTCGGTTCTGAAGCCGGCGCCACGAAGGTAAAGAATAGCTCCCGAAGCAGGAATGGACGCCGGAGAAAGCGCGCTAAACGATTGCAAAAATGTGATGGTAAGTCGTTCAAGTAGCTGAAGGGGGACGCCTCCGTCTAGTACCTCGACCTCTACTTCAGCTGCCTCGAAGGTCCATGCCTCGACAGCGCACTGCATGCTTGTGGCGCTATTCGCAGAAGCGGTTACTGTTAGCGATCCCTCCGGAGCAGAAAAAAGACACTGGTAAGCAGCGCTTGCTGGGTCGAAGCCCACACCCTCGAGCGCAAAGAGCGTGCGGTCTCGTGCGAAGGCAGCAGCGGGTTCTATCGCTGCAACCGCCCCAGTGATTGTAAACGGAAATACTGCGGGCTCGCCAGTGGCAAGGTTCGCAAATACAGCGGCCAGTCCTGATCGGCCAGCCGCCTCCAAAAACACAGTCCCAGAACCCTGGGGATGCGTCCACTCTGGGACAACGCACTCAACTGTACCCAGGCCTTCCGCTTCACTTGCGCCCATCGCGGGAATTACAGTCCCATATACACGTTCTGAATTGTCGTTGATAGATAAGACACATGTATATGTGAGTGTGGGGTCGATTCCGATTCCAGCGGCAGTGATGACCGTTCCGCCGACAGCTAAGGCCGTGGAGGGGGTTAGAGATACCCAAGCAGGTTGGAAATCAAAGGAATAGCCGGGACCAAGATGAGGAACAGGTTCAGCGCCGATAAGAAGAGTGACATTTGCGTGAAGACCCACGCTGATTCCAGCAGACTTCGTGGTTACACAGCGAATCTTTTCGGTCCCGAGAACGGTGGCCTGAAGCAGCGCCGACCCTCCGCCCGCTCCGGTGCCCGTGAGAAGACAGAAGTAAGGCTGGGCCTGGTCAAAGCCGATTCCAGAAAGAAGAATCCGCGTGCCACCAGCAATGCTTCCATGAGATGGCACCAGGCTCGTCCACGAGTGCGTGAATTTGAAGGCCATGCTGTCCCCCCCCTCCATCCCAAACTCGCCGTGCGCAATGGCCAAACGGATTCCGGGACCGTTGCCGTCCTCGCGTAGTACCGATAGTGCGACCGTGCCCTGTGCAAAGCTCCAACGCGGAATGGAGCATGAGAGAAGCCGCGGCGTAGCGACGACGGCCGATGTGGTGACCACTTGGTGCTCGCCTGCACTGAACCGGCACGAGTACAGAGCATCGGCACGGAAGCCGAGTCCTGGGATGTCTAGCGCACCACCGCCAACAGCGCCTGCCTCAGATACCGCAAGCACACCAAAGGCTTCCTCAAGTACTACTGATGGCTCATCGATTGCAGTCAGCAATACCCCTCGTGTGGGTCCCTCCGCGGGTAAATCCCCTCCACCGTGGAGCAGGAGGAGCTGCACAGGCGCCGCGGGCGCCTCTCGAAGTAGTATGGGCACATCAAACACTAGGGCAGTCGAAGTTGCCGCAACCGGCGGCTCCGACAGCAGCAACGTCCCCTCGAGTCTAAATGCCGCTCTATAAAGAGCCGCTCCCTCCGTCGGCACCAGAAAGCCCCGCCCGGTCACTGTCACCGTTTCCCCACTTGGCAGCGCCGCAAGACCCGTCACCGGTGCTACACTGTTCCACGAATCTTTCAAAAAGCGTACGGCGCTTGCCCACTCAGCTGTGCGGCTCTCTGAACCCTGACCTGCTTCAAAGCCGAGCTCGGCGGATTTTCCGCGAAAGCTATCCGTGACCTCAGGCATTCCACACACGAATGTGCGGTCCGACACCCAGCGCGATGATATGCACGGCAGCGCCCCAACCAGCACTCGCCCATCTCCATCTCTGAGACCAAAATTAAAGCCAGTTATCGTTAGCGTCGCTCCAAGCGAGCCCTCGACGGATAGGGCTGCAGGGTGCACGCCGAGCAGCACAGGACTATGATCGGCCGCTAAACGCAGGTCTATCAGGCTCCCTGGCAGCGATGGAAGCGAATCGTCCAGCTCTTGGGCCCCCCAGTCATACGCGCGAACTTGACCCGAATTTGCAGCCACATAGAGCCGCTGTGCCGCTATGTCCAGCGCAAAATGTGCAAACTTCGTGGCAGGACCCGAAGCCCCGAGCCTGCAAAATAATTCAACATCGCGGCGAGACGCAGGATTACTTATTACAGAGATCAGGAAAAACAAAATCACTCTGACAGTGAGATAGGGTGGGTTGGGGTTTCACGGGGCCGGAATTTCGCGAAGCAGCTGTCCCGTTGAAACCCCAAGTACAAGCAGCCGCGGCGAGTGAAGCTCGGAACCGGCCCACGCGCCTGGACGCCGCACTCCCAGACCATTACCCGCTGTCTTCACAGCACGTAAATCGATCGCAATGTTCTACATATCATGTTCTTACAGGTCCAAAAACTCTATTGATGGGGTAAATTTGCGTCAGGGCTTCGAGCTTGGGGTGCGGAACCAGCGACAAGGTACATGTGACCGGCGAAGGGCTCGAAGGCCATGGCGAGGACCGCATCAGGTCCTGGACCGAGCAGCGGTGCCAGCGGTATCGCTGGGACGAACGAGTGGGACGAGAGCGAGAAGCCTCGTACCTGCACACGCGACGCATTAGCTTCAGGGCAGCCAGCCGGCTGCTCACCATCCCTAGGAACGGGGGACCAGGCAGGTGTGGGTGCTACCTCGGCAGAGGTGACAGAGATAAAATAGTACACCGACGCGTGCGGGTCGACGGCAGAAACAGCAAATTGGACAGGTCCGTCGAGGGGACGCTCAAGGGCGACGCCTCCGCTTGGCAGTGAGAGCGCAACTAACCAGGCGCCCTCGGCCCTGTTGCTCACTACGACCAACAGCTCGAGTCGTGGCTCCACCTCCGCGTTCCACACCGTCGACGCATTCAAGTGCACGACTGTCTGCGTCAATAACGTACCTTCGCGCCCTGCCGCAGCGTCAATCCCCACCAGTGTTGGCGCGCTTTCTGTGCTTGCACCCACGTCATGCACCAAGAGGTACACCCGCTCACGTACCGCGTCCACTGCGAACGCCCCCTTCAGAGCCGGGCCAGACAAAATCTCGGCCAGCGACACATCTGTTGCAGTCATATCTCGACGGTGCGGTCGGAGATTCTGCCCTTCCCACGTTGCTGAAAAGAGCATCGCAGGGCGCACCTCTCGACGCCGCAGGTGCACCGGGTTCGACTCGAGGCCGAAGAGCCTCCCTTTCGACGTCTCCGCCACTACCCGGAACGTAAATTCACCCGCAATAACACCTGCGTCATCTAGTAGCGCAGATGAAGGCACCAGCGCCGACTCCCCGTCAATGCAGGCTACGGGCACGTCGGCGAATGGTCCACCATCCAACGATGCCTGCACGCGTCGCGCCCCCGCTCCAGAGACCCCCAGCTCACTCTCCCACTCGAGCTGCACTACTGCAACTCGCTCCTCGACAGGCAGAGAATCACATGTGACGCCGTCTCCCAATTCCGTGATCGCGACAGCCGCGCGAGGAGAGTGCAAGTCAACAGAGACCTGCGCCTCCTCGGAGGCTTCATCGATCACGATGTCGAGACAGACCGGAGCAGAGCGACAGTAGCCGCTGCCCCCACTTGATCGCTCAACCACAAAACATCTCGATATCGTCGTTGCCGCCACCAAGACAAGAGGCGAATCGTCTCCCTCAGGCTCGAAAATGCACGACACGGCGCCGCTTCCGGCGCAGTCAGCCCCATCGACGCGGAGCAGACCCCCCCCACGTCTGAACGGCCCATCGGCCGAATTCCCCCACAGAATCTCTAAAACACCAGCCTGCATCGCGCCTGCAGCATCTTTCGCGAAGAGTGGAAGACTGCATCTTCGCTGCAGAGCGCAGAAGCGGGCCCCAGGAGGAAAGGGACCTGGCGCGGTGGCTGACGGGCTTGCAGTAAACATTGGTGGCTCGCACGCGCGCGCACCGCTCAAGACTGCGAGTGCCACCAGAAACACTCTCGACCGCACCATTCCGGCTAGGCCGACCCCACGTAGGGCAGAAGATCCCTCTGACCCCACTCCGCTCTCTCCACACCCGAGTGTGATTCACCACCAATCGTCGCGAAGGATGTCCGGAGGCGGGCCTGGTGAGGACCGTTGAAAAGTAAGTAACGGAGATCGGGAAGTTTTAGCGGGGCTCGATTCGATCGTCACAGCTGAAACGAGAGGTGGCGGTGGCAAGGCAAGAGCGAAGTCCAATCGCAGCGGCGCCGCGAGCACCGGTCCTCACGACCGCGCTCGATATCCCGTTTGGCGGAGCATCACTTTCTGCACGCGGGGGCGTGGCGGCTTGGCAGCAGTGCGTGCTGTGAAAAGCCTCCCGCAGCGCAAGTCGACAGCGCCGAAGCAACGGCGGGGCGGGTTGAAGGGCGGAAGGTCCAGGACGGAAACTAAGCGAGGGAATGGCTGCGGCTGATATGGAATCGGGGGACGTTGGCGAGCCCTCATCCGTGGAGACTGCCGCAGACCTCGTCCCCAAGCCGACCCTGCAGTGAGTCTCCCCCACAGGCACTTGCGGACCAAGATGCGAGCGAGCCTGCTCGAATGCCTGCAGCGCACCATTCCGCAAAATTGCTCCACGCAGTGTTGCATGGCCCACAATCCAACCGTGGCTAGCAGAATGCATCGCCTAGCACAGCACCCAGCACTTGCGCAGAGCGCGATCACGTAACCAGTGTAGTGGCACAATATTCCTGACATGCTACCCTTCACACGCTGCAAAGCCCGGGTGTACGTGTGGACGGCGCGCTTTGGTGGCGGCAAGGCGATTCAAGTGCGGGTGCATTTGGGCAGGAATATCGTGGCGACTGTGAACCTGGGGTGCCAATTGGAGTTGAAGAAAATCGCCCTGTATGTGAGGCTCTTGCTCCACGTGACCGTCTCGCACTGTGCTCTGTCCTGTGGGGCCAGCCTTTCTCTCAGCATTCATTTCTTTGATATGGCCAAAGTGGATGCAAACATTCAGCCAGGCTGCCCTCGCATGGTGAGATTCTTACTTGGGCAGGCTCGTAACGCCGAGTACAATCCGAAGCGATTTGCTGCTGTCATCATCCGCATTCGCGAACCAAAGACCACGGCTCTAGTCTTTGGCTCCGGCAAGGTAACAAAAATCATCATTTTGAGAAACCACGTAAGAATGTGGGGCTAGTTTGAGCAGCAGTATGCCGGAAGATGTTTGGTCTGATTTGAGCTGTGCTACGAAGGGTTGAGAAAAACGAGGTCGCAGCACAAGTCGCTGACTGTGACATGGTGGGAGCAGATGGTGTGTACGGGGGCGAAGAGCGAAGATAATGCGCGCCTTGCCGCACGAAAATATGCGCGCATCATTCAGAAGCTGGTGCCGTCGCCACATCTTCACCCACCTCCTTGAAACCCAACCGCTTGCTCTTGCCTTTGCTCTTCCCAGCGCGAATACGCCCACTCGTGATAGCACGTATGCATGGGATGGAGTTGGTTGGTAGCGCTCTGCCCGCCGGTGTCACCATCATCCTCAGTGGAATGCAGCATCTAGCACAGCGGTGCATGCGTCGGTGTTGACCTGCACTCCTCGTAGTGGTGGTTTCGGTGGGTATGTGCAAGGGCGAAGTCGCCAGAGACTGTAGTTTGAAATCAGGTGGTGAGACTGATTCAGGGTTGAAAACAGGGTTTTAACGCACGCTTTACGCAATTTACAATCCAGAACATCGTCGGATCTTGCGATGTCAAGGTCTGTAACCAGCAGCACCTGCGCGATTGCGTTTTCCACAGCATCTGAAGCGCGGTAGCTGAGTGTAATAAGCCCACCGGCAGTTTCCGATTCGACTGGAGAGGCTGGCGACTGAGCACCAGACACTGTGCTCCTATGAACCAGAGCTCTTCCCAGGCATTATTTACCGCATGGAGGACCCCAAAGTGGTGCTGCTTATCTTTGTGTCGGGAAAGATTGTCCTCACCGGTGCGAAGGAGAAGAAACACATCGAGCAGGCCTTCGAAATCATATACAGCAAGCTTGGCAAGTACAAGAACTGACTTATTCAAACATTTGGATCAGATCCAGAGATTGGATTCACTGATAGGAATTGGGTAGCCTAGGGTCCATTCAGTACGAAGAATGAGCATGGGCGCAGCGGTGACACTTCTTCTCGTCCTTGACCTCTCGTAAATGCAAGTGCCTGCCTACCAGGCGACTATCGATTCATCTGGTGACAATTTACTGTGTGCCCCAGACGCCCCATGCACGCCCATGTGCTCGTGGAAAAGGCCACACATCACAGCAATAGTATGGAACGAATAGGAAGATACAGCTGTGCCATGCCACTTACGACCGTGCCGCAGGCTCCCTCATGGAAACAGACCACTCGTCAGGATGCGCTGGGTCGCATTCTGAGTAAGAAGAATAATCAGTTTCGTTCCATTCGCCCTGTAGAACGGGCGACATGCTCTTCATTCTATCTTCCCATGAAGGTATTGAAGGCGAGCGCTCTTTCGATACGCTCACATTACTCTGGCGAAAATAGTTCTGCATTGCGCGGTCCAGGCCTGCGGCAACCTGCAGGTGACGAAACTTTGAATTTGATGCCTGTTCGAAGCAGAACTGTTTGGGCCTGGGAACTCTGGGGTCAAACCCCTAGAACCTCTTGGTATTTAGGTCACTATGAAAGACGCGCTCGCCCCGCGGCTTCAGTGCAGCACCTGAGTTGCCACCTCAACTGATTTCCATCATCATGAAGGGCGGGGGACCAACCTCGTCCCGCTCGAGGCGCAGTGCAGCGAGCGTTTTGCGGCTTTCCTGGCAGACGGAAATGCGATGGTGAGGGTGAGTGCACGTTTCTGTGTCGGCTTTGGCTCTGAGCCCATTTCGAGGTTGGGCTGGCGCACCAGGATTTCCAAGACCGGAATATCGTTTCGCGGGTAGCCTTCCGCGTCAAGCAGTGGCACGTATTGCTCTGAAAAGTGGCCTGGCGTGTGATCAGGTGCCCCCATTCGCGCTAGTCCTTGCTTTGTATCACTTATGGCCTCCTCGATTCGCTCCCTCTCTTTTGCGAGTAGGTTCACCTCCGCGAGAGCCTGGCTGCCCTCGCTTGCTGTTCCATTGACTGATTCGTCTCGTGTGAGAGAAAACGGCCCACAAACTAGTCCTGCACGACGATCTGCGATATGTCTTGAGGAACCCCCGCCCCTCAGCACCAGTGAACCAAGGCAAAGCGTTCGCATCTCGTTGTGTGCTGCTGACTGGAAGGATCGCAACTGCTTCGCAGGAGCACCGGATAGCTGTAGAAATATTATGATGAATAAAACGGCATGGCTCCGCGAAGTGATACTTGCGCTAACATGCGTGCCGGCACAGTAAGTTCGCATCCGGGACTTCGCGTTGCACAACGCGAAGCAACATTCGCCGGCGTGCCCCGTTTGTTCTCCGATGGTTATTCACTTTCGACTCAAAAGTGTACGTCGTAGACAAAACGATTTAAGTCGACGTGTCCACTTTTCAAGCATGACCCTTGATTTCGACCATCATCTTTCTCATCCAGCTGAGAGCTCGCTCTCCACAGCTCGCTTCTCCTCCACTCAGGTAAGATTGGGGCAGTACTGGAGGTCAGTCCTCTAGACACAGCGTTCTGTCGAGGGATGATTTTGGCGGTGCTGGGTTGCGCAATATTTGTTGTCCGGAAACACTGAGCCAGACAGAATCAGCACAGCGATGCGGGAGGCAAAGCCTTATGCCCCCACAGACAGTGGGCACGCTGCAAGACGACGAAATTATACAGTCCGCAATCGTGAACCGCCCTATGCAGCAAGCGATTCGAGCAGCGAGAGGCGGTCACGAAACGATTGCCCTGAGGCAGATTGTCGGGGACTGCGGGGCAATCACGGCAGCCTTGGCAGCCGCTGGTGCCTGTCTGGCGAGGGACGTGGTGATCATCTTGTACGACACAACGGTGGTTTTCAAAGTGGTTTATGTGCTGGGGATAGGCGCGGGAGGGCAGCTAGCATAGAGTCGACGAGAAGAGAAAGAAAAGCAACTGCGGGACAAGCAGCAGATGGGCTTCAAAGGAGAGCACGCGACAAAAGTTTGCGCCCTTTTCGAGCGATGCACCGTCTACTTCCGTGGCGACGAGAGGGCAAGAGACAATGTGAGAATAGACAAACGTGGCGGTGGGGGGTTGGAGCACTCCAAGGAGGTTCAGGACGTTCAGGACGTTCAGGGATGCTGCTGCATGTGGTGGTTGCACTGGCGTTGGTGGAGCTGGCAGGAAGCTGGATCTCGCTTTCAGAGAAAGGTTACTCAGTCAAGCACTCTTTAATTGCGCAAGCTGGAGTCAAGGTGTCTGGACCTGTCAAGGTGAATGGGCTGATGATTTCGCGCCCGGTCGCTCGCTTGCAATGTAACCCTTCCCGACGAGGTGCGATGCGCTGGAACAATGAAAAATTTGAGGCCTGTGACGGCGAGACGGACTGGCGGCCGCTCACATTTTGCTCGAATTCTTGCGATATCGACACGCGCGCAGTGCCCTGCGGGTTACCCGTAAAGAACGCATGCGACAAGTCATGCGAGCAGATCGGCACTGGGCTTAACATGCGACAGTGCATCCTAAACGTCGGCTCGACAGCGTGCGGTGCCCCTGTCGTCGACCTTTGTGGGAACACATGTGGGCTGGAAGGCCAAATGGCGTGCGAAGATAATAGTGATGAGTTCGGGCTGGTGGCGATCCGCTCAGTAGAGAAGGGCATTACTGGGGGGAACACTTCGTTCCAATTCAAAGTTGGAAGCGTTGAGAAATATGACAACTCAATGTTTCTCAGTTTTCAGAAAGAGGGGGACGGGGAGCAGCTGCTGCGATTTCGACGGGTGCTGGAACGTGAGGCAGATTATTACCCAGCGGTTCCGCTTTCCAAGGCAGTCTGGAACCACTCTAGCACCGTCAAGGAGGAGCCATTCGGGTCTGTACAAGGTCTCGAGATTGGCAAGCCCGATGGCAGGACCGACGCTACCACTCGTATCAGCATGTACACAGAGCTGACGGGTGGCTACATCCGGCTGGGGCACAAGGACGGTGCGGGTGAGAATCCAAGCCATGTCTTTGTCGATGGTACTGTCGACAAGGAGTGCCCCTTTCTCTTCAATGCAGGTAATTATGAAGAGCACGATCTAAAAATCGGTAAAGCAAGCTACTTCACGAAGGTATGTCTGGAGACCTCGCCAGAGGACCTTACGATTTCAGTTCCGGACGCCAGCGGCGTCGTGCTGACGCAGGGCAACGAGGAGGACATGCGCTCACTGCCAGGGCTCCGTGGGCGGAATGTGATCGTGCATACGTCTGCGGTCAAAGATCTTCTTCATATACAAGTGCCGAGCACTCCGCGAATTGATTGTGCGGCGGTCCAATGTAAAGAGGCGCAGACACTGCTCGATGGCTCAATCGTCTCGTCCTGCGCGGATGTGCCGTACGATCGCCCGGAGCTCGACGCTTTCCGGCTTTTTTACAATATTTCACGGCCAGCAGATCTCAGGGGAATTTCAAATTACACGCAGGAAATCCTTCGGAAACTGGAGAACGAGGGGGCAACAAGATGGGAGCTTACACGACACTTCATCTCACTTCTGTACCTCGAAGTGGGGCTAGGCGAGATAAATCTGCCCTCGGCGTTTGATGGGATGAGCACATTTGCAGCCCTGCGGCAGGTATACGACGACATCCCGGTAGATGCGGAACGTTGTTTTGCGTGTTGCTGTGGGAGCTACCCGGCGTCGGGCGGAGGTGGCACGAACGCTGCTAAGGAGTTGTGCCGACCCGTCAAGTACCGCCCGCAGTTCTGCCTGAACTCGCCGATTGGGTCGGGAAAAGGAGAGCGATGGAACGTTCACCTACCAGAGTGCAAAACTGACGCCGACTGCAGTAAGAAGGGTTGGGCTGGAAGTCCCTGCGGCACAGACGAGGAGAAGATTATGTGTCTTGAAGGCGACCTTGACTGGTATTGCTGGGATATCTCCATCCGCGGAAATCTGACCACCACCGTCGACTTCAAGGAACCTGAAAGTTACCGCATCTTAAGCATGCCGGCTGCATCCGGCACGGTGGTGTCCACTGATAATTTGCAAGATCTGACGTCACTTGGCGTGCAGCAGCAGGCGCTCGTCGCTCAGTCAGGACCGGAAACACAGACGACCATAGAATTCGAGAGCGCGTCTGACGCGACCAACAACACGTTGCTGATCCCGAATGCTGCCGACGGGATTCTTCTTTCAACTGGGAATCTTGAGGACGTGACGGTCGATTCGGGCTACATGACTGGCCTGCGCGTGTCTGGCAATGTCCATGTTCGCGGATCGCTGCGATTTGATGGCAGCCCGATGTTCTCAGGCCTAATGCAGAGCCCAACAGAAGAGCCGAGTGACGAGTATATCCGACCGCACTCAGGGCTCAAATCAAGCGCCGGGCGGCCCGCCCACGTGAGATTCCGCGTGAGCGAATCGACGACCGTGCTGGAATTCGAACCAGCAGCAGTAGGTGTTGACAATCACCACCTGACCGTGCGCCCGGTGAGCGGCACGATGATCTCGACAGGCAATCTAGAGGCTGTGACGGCGCAGTCTGGCAGTATGACCAGCCTTGAGGTCGAGCAGCTCTCGTATCTGCAAGGTGGTGTCATCGTCGGCACGCGTGGCCAAACCCAAATGATGATCCAGGGCAACCAGCGTGATACCATCACGTTCAACTCAACACATCCTAAGAGCAAGATGGGTGAGGACTTTTCCACGACCGTTTTCGGTTTCGACCTGTCGCCTGGGAAGAACGCATCCATCTCCTTCGCGGCCGAGTCTGGGACAGTGATTACGACCGGAAACCTCCCAGACATTTTCGAATTCACAGGCGAAACAATCAACGTGTCTGGGAGCGTGCACCTGCGTGGCCCCGTGGCTATTGGTGAAGGTACTTTTGAGCGGGCTGCTGCGCTTACACCTGTGATGTTTTCGGGACATGTGGAGGGTAGCATCATGCACCGCCAGAATCCCCCTCGCAGCAAGAATCATCCAATTGGGGATGTTCCTTATCCCTTCACTTGGGGAGAGCGACTAGGCAAGACCTGCAAAGGTGTGCCAGGAATTACGCGCGCGGAGCGCACGTCAAGTTGGCCAGGTGCGGCGCACAAGTTCGATGTAGATGTGAATCACGTGGTGGTCCTCACCGCGCCCTATGAAGTTTGTAAGGCCAAATGTGAGGACACACAGGGCTGTGGCATCCTTACCGTCGGCCGCTCGTTCAGGGCCAGGTTGTTGCCCCTGCCTCAGCACATCGACTTTCTCGTCCCTGCATAAAGTTGTGTCACTTTCGCGTTGGTGCTTACTCTTTGCATATAAGCTGCCGCCAATAAGTGATCAGGGTAATTGTCTCCTGGGGCTGAGCACTCGTGGGCTGCAGGCTGCTGAACCTCAAAAACTTCCCCGAAGAACGCGACTACATTGGTGTGGCGCTGCGCAAAATCGAAATCGATCCGACGTCGGGAAAACCTGTAACAGACTCGTGCTACCCCGGCTTTGACGACCTCGATGCCTTGTTCGACGTCAATCGCGTTTACGATCTGGACCGTTTCCCGCTCATCGCTTCACACTGGCTCGCTGAAACCGATTGCCAAGGTCTGCACCGCAGCTCCTAGACCTTGATGTGTTTCGTAGTCGTGTCGTTTGATGTTGCCGATTCTCAGGTGTGATTGCGACGACGGAGAATGAATTTCGGGCACAATGGGGAGATGCAGCAGCGCAGCTAAACGAACTCGAGGTGTCACCAGTGCGCTGCATGGGCATGCCAGTCGGAGACCTGAACTCGGTGGACATGAACAGAGATTGCCAGGTCCGTTGACCTGTCCCACCCGCTGCCATGCTCCTTTTCTGGGAGTAACTGAAATCCGCTGTCCTTCTTCTTGAGCTAGGTTCTCGTGCGCTCGCACATGACGGCTTCGTTCTTGAGAGCGGCACCACTGTCTGAGTGCCTAGATCAGTCGAAGGCTGCTGCCGACGGCGGTTTGCACCCAACAAAGCTGCGCCCTGGCGAACTCCCAATCTGCGCGTACACAGCTTGTTACATGTGGACAACGCTATGAACATGAAGACTACCATGAGAGCGGTACTGATAAACATCCCCACCTTGCAGGCTCCGCATGTGCACGGTGGGCATCGTCGCCATCGCTTTGGTCACTACTGCCCTATACCGGTCCCATTCCGGAAGGTGCAGATGCAGCGCTGGGCAGCTCAGGCTACGCACAGCTTCGGCGCGACGGTGTCTGCGTGGAGGTGTCTCCTGATGAGAGCAAAGTGTTGTCTTGTGGAGAAGGTGATCGGGTGGCCTCGATTACCTTCGCGAATTGGGGCGAGGCAACGGGCCTGTGTGGGGCCTATGAAGCCGCTACATCATGTGCGGGTGGTTTCGGCACAGCTATTCTTGAGCAGTTATGCTTCGGAGACGGAGGCTGCTCCCTAGAGCTGAGTGCACAAGGCTACTTGACAGTCCGATCGGTGGCAAGTGGTGCACAGTCGCCATTCTGGCAGCCATGTGCTGGGAACGTTGGAGTACGAGTAGCAGCATCTTGCGAAACCAGAATGTTCCTAGCCGGGAAGAAGCCAACCTCTCGACCGCATTTCAAGGTTGTCACGGAGGATGCTGTGGCGAGCCTAGGTGATCCGCTCGAAACTGTCTTTCACCTCCATTCGGACCCGCTTTCGCCCGTCGCGAGCTACCAGGCGGGATCTGGGTTTGGCTTTGACAGACAGTGCTGGTTGGCAAATAAGGATGCTTCTACTTGCGAACTCGCAACCGACCCAGAGATGGATGTCTCTCTCTTCATGCGCTACCACACTACAAAACTTGACTTTGCGGAACCGACAGCCGCACGCACCCAGTTACTTCCTGACGCTTCCGGCACCATCCTTACCTCAGGTCCCGCCCCTGGCTGCCCTACTCGTGAGTTTTATGATTCAATTCTGCCGCTTCGTTTTTTCTTTCTGGGATAGCTGACTGTAACACTGGTCGACCTAGGCAACCTTCTGGATGTCACAAATTTGCGAGGCTTGAAGTCAAGCAACACATTCATGTATCGGCATGGGAACCAGCTGAACGCCCCAACAACAATCGTCGATTTTGCGGCGGTCGGAACTGCGCCGGATTCCCGCTCAGATGGAGCCCTTCCCAAGTACGACACGTCCACGGGCGAGGACCCTCATCCAAAGCCGCCTGGCGCAAACCGCCGCATCACATTTCCCGACGCGACGGGCACAGTGATCACGACAGGTAACATTGATGACCTTGTTTTCAAGAAAATCTCGCTTGGTGGTCTCGTGCTCGACGGTGAAGCGGAATTTATGAACTCGATCGGAAACAAGGCTGTAATCAATTTTCGAAACACGTCACGCATCGCTGGTTGCCTCAACTTTGCCCGAGAGATGAATTCCGAGGCTGGCAAGCTCGTCACGCAGCTTTGCGAAGAGCGACCATCTCAGCAGAATGAAATTCTGCTTCCTGATGCGTCTGGCGTCGTCCTTACAACCGGAAACTTGTTGAACTTGCCTTCTATGCGCTTCAATCAGTCGGCTTTGAGTATTGGTGGTGACGTCTCGCTTGAAGGTGATGTTCAGCTCGGCGCGCCCGGGACGACCGCCACTTCGAAAATGCATGCGCATCTGGATGGTGACGTCGGCTTGTCCTTCGCGGCACCAACGTATGCGTCTGGGGAGACGCGTGACAACGTACTGCGTCTGCACTCTCCACACATGGGCGGTGTGGATATCGCAATCCGACACTACCTGACCTATGGTGTCGCGAAGCTACCAGTCGATATACAGTGGGAGCAATCTTTCCGCGAGACTGTGCCCGGCACTGAGCGTCTCAACCAGTCGCGCTGTAATGTGATCCTCACTCAGCAGCATGTGCACGACGCTCACGGACTCGGGTACTTTCTTCATCGCCACGGCATCGTACAGCGCACCCTTATTCAGGGCACGCCCTACTCCGCTGCAGAGATCCCTGGCAACCAAACGTACCCTGCGTGCTGGTCCAAAAGCACCGAAGACTTCGTTTGCCATGGTCCGTCTCCTTGGCCGTGCGGTTGCCGTGGTCTCAATGAGGAAATGGTTGTCACGTGGCGTCGCGTGGGCCGTGAGCTTCTCCGTCTCGTCGCCCCGCCATGCTCACCGGGCGTCTTCGACTGTGGTCCGCGCTTGCTGAAGTGCAACAACCCTGCAGAGCCTAGCTGTGTCTTTGACAGTGACACAAAGACTTTCTACGAGTCCGATTACGTCTCTACGGAGCAGATAGTTGAACCTATGGAGCCCATCCCCTCATCGGTTGCTACTTTTCAGGCATACAGCGAACCCCTCTTCACTTTCACCGTGTCGGGTCGCTGTGTCGTTGGCCAGAAGCTTTCGAACCCTGTAAATGTGTCGTGGGTGCGAATCTTTCCACGGCCCGGGCGAGCAAGCCACATGAGAGGAGGACTCCTTCAAGCGGGACGCAACGAGTCAGTTAATGGAGTAGTCGAGTGGCATACCCTGCACAATCTCGCGGATGCGCCGCTCGAAGGAGTGTGGAATGATATTCCCATTGCTAATCCAGGGCCCGGAAACTACACGCATTTGCGCTATCTGGGACCTGCATGTGGAGTTTCGGGCGTCCAAGACGGTAAGGACTGCCGCTGTGACGCATTTGAGTGGGAGTGGCACAATGGACTCATTTCGCAGCGTTTTCATCCTCTTCAGGGCGGAGCGCGGTCATACTTCATCGACGAGGCCCGTGTCACGGCAAGCGCAGTCGCTGCGATGGTGCTGAAGTGCGCTGGGCGCCGCTGGTACCCCGCCTATCTTCGCAGCGACGTACAAGAGATCACGCTGCCTGAGACGTCGGGAACACTGCTTACTTCAGGAAATCTACAGGATGTCACCAAGGAGGCGGGCACGCTGACTTCGGTTCGTGTCGCTGGTGGGGCCGCTGTGGGAGGCAACACTGTGCTGGGCTTCCCAGGAAGTGAAACAGAGATGGTTGTACACTCAGCGTTGATGGGCCGCTTTCCGCTGGCGTTAGCGGGTGGCGGGGAGATGGAGGCGGCGGTGACACTGACGGTTCCAGACCCCACAAGCGACTCGCTCATGACGTTCCCACCGGAGGCTGGCGGTACTATCGTTACGACAGCATCGCTTCCGGCTCTGTCGGTAGACATGCAGGTAGTCAGCGCCTCGGAGCTGCGCGGCCCAGCCGAGCTGACGGGGAACGTTCGAATCGGCGACGACCTCAGCCCGTCTTCTCTACTCCTCAACGCTCATATTGGTGGCGCATTCCCGCTCACTTTTAGTGCGGGTGCAGGGCGAGGCCCGCTGACGGCACTGGCGGGGGACCACGTGTCGCTTGGTGTCGAGTTACCTTCAGCAGATCGTACACTAGTGCTTCCGGACGTGACCGGAATCGTAATAACAAGTGGCAGTATGCCACAAGTGCTTGAGGAATCGACGCTGGTCGGCAGTACGCTGTTTGAGGGCCATGCCAAATTCACCGGTGGTAACATTCATGGTCGACCTGTGAATGTTGTATTCGGGCAGCGAGACGAAAGCATCAACGTCGAAATCAATTCTGCGATCGGGGGTAGCCTCGCTCTCGTGTTCGAGGGAACCACGGCCGACAGCCTCACGCTCTCGCTTGCTGTTGAGGAGCCAACAGGCAGTAATGTACTCTCGCTGCCAGATGTTTCGGGCACGGTGATAACGACCGGCAACTTTCCCGAGGCTGTGGAGTCTCTGCATGTCTTGGGGGATCTCGTCCTGGATGGCGACTTGGTTATGACCGCCGACGTGGGGCGCCTGGCAGAGATCGGTCACCCTCATCGACGCTCCAAGCTACAGCTCCACTCTGTCATCACTGGTCGATATCCGCTTGTATTTGGCGAACAGGGTGCTGAGGGCGCATCACATGGCGATACCACGACTCTCGAGGTCACACCGCCAAGTGCGGACAATCTGATCTCATTCCCCGATACTTCTGGCACTGTGATCACTACGGGAAATATTCCTGATCAGGTGATGGTGGCGGACGATTACAACATTCACGCACGCTCTCTACAGGTGGTAGCATCTTCGGTTGCAATTGGTGCTGAGGCTAGGGAGCCGGATCACGCTGGAAGCTTCGTCTTTGCAGATGCAGCGCATGAGACGCCTACGTCGGATGATGAGGGAGGTTTCGGAGCGTGGAAAGAGAATTCCTTCAATGTAAGGGCTACGGGGGGTGCGCGACTGGTTAGTGGATACACTTCTGGTGGCAAAGAGATCGGGGTACTGCTCGAGAAGGGGTCTTCAGCATGGTCGGTGCTTTCGGACGCGAGCACCAAGCATATTCTTGCGGAGGTGGATGAGGCAGAGGCACTGCGGACTTTGGAAGCGCTCTCAAACGATGTACCTGTGTCTACATGGACATACGAAGGTCACTCAACTCGGCACATGGGTCCAATGGCACAGGACTTGCACGCGGTGTTTGGGCTTGGTGAAAGCAGAGAGCGAATCAGTGGGATCGACGCCGATGGGGTTGCGATGGCAGGCGTGCAGGGAATTTCTGCACTGCAGCGGCGAGCAAAAGAGCAGCTGCAGCAACTGTGGGCACGGCTAAGGGACAGGAAAGAGCGTCTGCAGAAGGGATGGGACGAGATAGCACGGAATCGGGATAGAATTGCGCGAACGGAAGCCGCACTGCAGGTGCTGGAGAGGCAGATTTCTCGCTGAATCGCCCGATGACCGGCTTAATCGCCTGAAACACTTTCACTCGGCACAGGCTAGCTTGAGATAAAGCGATTTCGTGGGGAACTGGTTTAGGACCTGGTGGCAGGGGATCCCGCCGTGCCCAGGCTTGGTGAGGCATGCATGTTGGACCGCTGAACGGCTACTTGTTGCCGTGTGGGAAATAAATTATCATTGAATTGTACGCAACTCTTAACTTGGCCTTTTCCATTTTTCATAGTCAAGTGTATTTTTACATGCTGCACGCTCAGATATGAAGCAATAAGAAAACCGTGCTGCCCGAGGCTCACAAGCCGCGGAGTCGGAAAATGTGCAGGCCGCCAATGGAGTCGCCTGCCGTCGCGCCGTGGGCACGGGAAAGGGTCAGTGGGCGCAAGTTCACGACGCAAACGTAGTGAGACAGATCTTGTGCTCAACAAGACAGAACCGTCAGCATACGATCGGCAAGACTCAGAGGTTGGCTGCGGGCAGGATGGGACCGGCAGCGAAAAGAGCATTGTCGTCAGTTTTAGCCATGCAAACTATGGGCTGGCCCGGGCGCGAAAAGCAAACGTCAAAGCCAGAGGCAATGTCCCAAACACGAATGGTCCCGTCGTTGGATGCTGAAACAATGTTCCTGTCGAAGAACATGCAGGACACTGCTGATGAGCGCGCAAGCACAAACCAGCACAGCTAGCTGCCCTTGTATGAATTGAAAGTTGCAGAATCGAGGATGTGAGCGCACCTGACATTGCCGGTAATACGCGAGCGGAGCGGAGCATCGTCATCGTCGGGCTCGTCAGGGTCATTGAGTAGGAAGACCTGGAGGGCGAAAATTGGAAATCGTTAATGGAAAAATCGTGCGCAGGAAGCGGAGTGCCTCGCCGCACGCATGAAGCCCTAGGCCAACGTTTCACACCGAACAAAAACATAGATGTGGGTATGGACTAGCCTTCGAGATTGGCCCTGTATGACCGATGAAAATACGCATTACAGCTCCATGCACAACATCCCTGCAATCAGCACGGTGTAAGATTGAACAAGTTGCCTACGCGTGGTCCAGATCAAACACCATCAACAGCACACAAGGGACTAGTGGACACCAGAGCAGAAGCCTGCAGTCCTCCGCAGCGGACAGCATTCCTGTACCCTGCCGCGTCATTTCACAGCACGTAATGGGGGCAGTATGACCACGACAGATCTGCAAGCATGTTCCCATATCGTCTCCCCAAGGCATCCGGCAGTCCCACAGACGGATTTCCTTATCATCTGAGGCTGTGGCAATGACACCGTCTGCCGATATTGACATGCGTCGCACCGAAAGCGCGTGAGCGGAGAGAGAGAAAAGCTGTTCGCACGTCAAAACGTGAAAAACCTTGGTCTGCTTATCTACTGAACCCGCGCACAGAAACGGGCCGAATGGCAAGAAGCCCAGACACAGCACCGCGCCGTCGAAGGCAGAGATGCGATTTCGCAGCATTCCAGTTTCCCCGTGCCAGACGCATATACTTTTGTCGTATGAGCCTGAGAAGACATTGTGGGCTCACACAGCACTGTCGGCACCTCACAAGCAGTGACCGGTTCAGGTGAGACAAGGGAAAAGCTCAGACCTGTAGCCATCCACACGCCGTCCGGATGGACAGCGACGCATGTCGCGCGGAAACGATGGCCCTTGAGCTCCATGCGAAACTTTTGCTTGTCGAGGTCCACAACGTACACCACTATCAAGGGGATTTATGCCAGCACTTCAAGACGAAGCATGTCCGGTTTCGCAACATTAGGTGGCATGAATTCAAAGGAGAAAGCACTGATTGCATAGTGGGAGGAACCTGAATCTTCGCAGCATACTATGACCTCGCTGTCACGATGATTGAACACGCACTCATGGAGCCACTGCTCCTTGATCGGCCACAGTTCGAATTTGTAGAGCAGCTCAACTGCAGATGCCGAGCCCGCCATTTCCTGATCCAGCTGCTGTGACCGTGGCGAATTAGAAACGTATGTGATGCTGTACACGTGAACGGATCGATCCCAGCTACATGTGCAAAGCTTTGTGCCATCCTTAGAGAAATCCAGGCCCTGCCAACCATGTTACACATGCCTGTCAGTTGCGCCATTCCGCAATTTCCCAAGTGTCGCCACAAGCCGGGGATCACCGTTACGTCAGCTGTGTGCGGCTGCCACGACTGGTCGACTGCAAGGTTTACTTGACGAATTAGCTCCACAGCCTGTGCAGACCATAATTGAGATACATGACTGCAGTGATATCGGATTCGAGCAAGCAAAGATTTCGGGCGGGTTATTACCCCGTCCTCATAGCCCACCGCGACGTGCATATCGGAAGGGGAAGCTGTTAGAACTGTCGCTTTTGCACCCGGATACGCCACCTTTCGCCTGAAAGAGGTCAGCTGTTGCATTGGTGCGTATCCCTTCTGTGGCGTCCAGCCTTTGTTCGCGGGGTCTGATTCATCGACACCCCAGACGCGGATCGTCTTGTCACGTCCACCCGAGAAAATTCGAGTTCCATTCTTTGAAAAGGCACATGCGAGAATTCCTGCGGTGTGTCCTCGCAGCGTCTTGGTCTGTGCCGCTTTCCACATGTTCCACAGCCTTAAGGTCTTGTCTTTGGAACCAGTCACCGCGCGATTACTTTTTGGTGAATAATCGACACATGTCACTGGCATCGTGTGTCCTGACAGAAGCGCTAAAAGAAAGCCACCTTCTATATCCCAAACTCTTGCAGAAGTGTCATGTGAGACTGAAAGAAGAGACTTTTGGTCCTTGGTGAACATGATCGCCGCTATCTCCGACGTGTGACCCGTCAGCGTGCATTTGAGCTTACCCGTGACAGCGTCCCAGATCTTGACGGTAGCGTCGGCAGAGGCGGTAGCGACGAGGTCGCCCTCGGGAGAGAATTCGACGTGATTGACACCACGCTCATGGCCGCGGAGGTGCGCAAGAGTCATCCCAGTGTTTACGTTGATGACATTTGCATGGCAGTCGTCTGCGGCAGTCGCGATTACGCAAGTGTCCGTCGACTGGTTTCGCGCACGCCGTGCAAGACCATAAAGTTTCCATGAGGATTCCCCTGGGCTGATCGCAACCCGACGAACTGGTCCCACGTGACCAACGCTCTTCGTCATTTCAGTGGCAGTGAGGACCTCAAACGAACGGACCGATTTGTCGACGGAACAGGTCACGACTCTTGTCTTGTCCGGAGTGAAGGCTACCCAATTTATCTGCTTTTCGTGTCCACCCTTGAGCTTCCAGACTTTCACGTGGCCGTCCGCGCCAGATGACACCGCACGAAGGCAATCGTGTGAGAGAAGCACGCGGCGCGTGGGACCCACATGGCCTTCTGCGTATTGCAGTTGCATGGGTGTCATGCGACCCCACTGATCTAGTTGCGATCCGTCCGACGAGTCCCATACCCGCACCGTGGCATCGTCCCCTGCAGTAATAACCTGCGGCCCGATCACACCCATCGCACAACCGTAAACGCAACCAACATGACCTGAATAAACTGAAATCACAACGCCTGTCGAAGTTTGCCACGTTCGAACCGAGGCATCACGCGACGCAGACGAAAAAACAGCATGGCCTGAACCCCCAAAGCTGCATGCAAGTACGGCGTCATAATGCCCTACACACTGCTGCACGCACGAATAAGTATCGAGATCCCAGACCCGCAGTGTGCGGTCATCCGAGGCTGAGACCGCATACTTGTTGTCACGTGAGACGTCACAGTCGCGCACAGGGCCAGTGTGCCCTCGTAAGACAGCATGGACGCGCGGGTCGTTTGAATGTGCATCAAGCAGAACGACTTTGTGGTTCTCCAACGCAAGAATGAGGCAGCGCGAGTCGTGTGCACATTTGACCCGATTTACACGGAGGCGATCCTGCAGGCCACGCTGCGCCTCCTTGGAGTGAAGAGGGAATGCAAGATCGCGTTCGCCCGAGGCCACATCCCAGAAAGACACAACGCCGAGGTCAGATGCGGTAATAAGCACGTCACCCACGGGCACAAGGCAAGCACATGTCGGCGTGTGGCTGAAGTCTGTCACAGAGTGCACCTCGACGCCCGAAAACGAATCGAAGATGTGCGTGGTGCGTTTATCGGATACGGCGGTGATGAACCTCGAGTCCGGCGTAAATGTGATATCCAGAACTTCGCCGCCGAGGTTGAAGTCGGAGCCAAGAGCTTGATCCTGCCTTTTGTTGCGGTATTCCAGCCAGAGTCGCTTCTCCGTGAAGGAACGCAGCATTGCACGCGAAACAATAGCCGGTGCGGTCTGGATAGGAGAGTTCGCCGCCAGCTGAAAGGTGTTCGAAGGCCGGGAGAGCAGGTCGTTCGAGTTTGTTTGCAGGAAAGCACAGAATTCGCTGACCTGGTGAAGCCTCGAAGATCCTGCGTACGCGAGCATCTCAATTGCTTCGCGGTAGTCTTCCAGCATTTCAGCCAGGTTGTCAAACATGAGCCGCAGCTCAACCACCCTGAGCGAACAAGCAAGCTCCACCACCTCGTCCTCCATATGCGCACGCGTCGCATGCACCATGACCTCGCTTAGTCCTCGAGCATCGCGGTCCGTGATTATACGTTTATACAACCAGGCGTCTGTGCCTCCACCGATCCGCTCGAGGTTCAACCGCAAAAATGCTTGGTAAAAGAGATCAGCAAGACGCTTATGCGTGGCCTCCTCGACTTGGGCATTTCGCAGGTATCGAGCAACCAGGATGCGCCGAAGAAACGAGTGAGAAAGCTGTAGAGCCTGTTCGCCTCCATGATCGTCCCACGCGGGACGAGATTGGACAAGAGGACCCATATGCTGCAAAACAGCAAGAAGCCTATAAAGTTTTGGCCGCGACCGGTCAACTGCGCAGCGCAGCTTCACCAGCTCCCAGATCTCCTCCTCAAGTAAACCCCGACGCGCGCAGCACAGTAATTGAATTATCTCGCGCATGTATCCCGATCGCCCGTCGCAATCTTGCTCAATGCGTTGGACTGTTGCAACTGCAAGGTCCGACAAATTCGTAGGCAGCCTCGCAATCTCCATACCAATAGTTGGAATTGGAGTGTCTGACGGCAAAGCTGAAAGCTGAGTCGCAGCAAGAGAAAGAAAGAGCGGTTGCGCTGAGGCTGAGAAAGCCGCAATGGGTGAACATTCCTCAACTAGGCCCGGCAAGAGCTCTGCAGGAGTGCTGCGGCTTCGAGCAATTAGCTCCGAAAGCACGTGTGCGCGCACGCTCTCTCTCAGCGGCTCAATGATGATCTCATTGACCTGCAAGGAATGCAGCCGCGTGCGGAGGCGTGCCACGTGCGTAGGCGCATGCGCAGGGTCCAGAGCAAGGATCAAACGGACTGCGAAGAAGGGCTTCACGCGAAAGCGTTCAGGAACCCATTCGACAGGCGATACCTCTTCTGAAACGAAGCCGCGCTGATGACGCTGCCATAGCTCCAGTTCTTCAAGCGAGTCAACAACCAGCAGCAGAGCATCACCTCGGAAAGAAGTCGAACAACGGTCGATATATGACACAAATCGACGGCATAGCGCTGGGTAGTCTGCAGGCTGAACGTACGGGTCATCGAGAAAGAAGTGGTCCGACATCCGTCGGCAAAAGCGCTCTAGCATGCGCGTTGGCGAGCGCGCTGCCAGCGATGCTGACGTGAAGTGCGAAAGAACCAGCATACGGCCGCGATGACGCCAGCCTTTGGTCATGGGAGGAGCGTCTGGTGCGCTTCCCCAGGGTCTAGTGTCGACATAATGCGTCAAGAACTTGAGCATCAGCGCAGTCTTACCAGAGCCTTCACCCCCAAGCACCTGAAAACAAAATGCGCCCGTTGCAGTCAGCGGCCACTTGCTTTACCGGGCATCACAAAATGTCGACAGCATGATGCAAAACTGTGGAATGTAAGATATGGGAGAGTAGCTGACCAGCATCGGGGTCATCGAGTCCTCTGCATCGCAGTAGCTTGTCAGGCGCTTCACCTCTTCTTCGCGCCCAAGCGCCAGGCGTGTCGAACGGCTTTGCTGCGCCCACACACTCTGTGCACATTCATCGATATCCATGGTTGTCCGAAGCCAGTGTCCACGGCCCTCATCAGGGTACATCGCATGCACGTGTGCCTTAATCTGGCTCCCACCACGCCACATTCGCTCAGCAAGAATCCGGAAAGACGCGAAGCAATTTGGGAGTGAGGGTGGGAAGGCTCGCCTCTCTGACAAGAAAGTCCTGCAATTCTGCTAAGTCGCCGAGGCGATACGTTCCATCTGCTGCGAGAGACTTAAATTCGCAACGGTAATTGTCGAGCGTCGCCGCATTTGCTGCTCCCTGAAGTGCCTTGAGTGAGCGCATGCGCAGCTGCCGTTGCAGCACCATACGATCATATGAGGCGTCCTTGAAAACCAAATGAAGTGTTTCTGGAAGTTTGGACTCAAAATCAGCATTTCGCTGTGCTACAATCACCTTTTGCACTGGCCTCGGATCTGCGCTCTCCCACTCCCCTGCAAGATCCTCACGAAGGTGCTGGCGTTCTTCTTTCGACCGCGGCTGCTTCTCCCGACGGTCCTTTTCAGGTACTCCCCGCAGCGCAGGGATGGCCATGGCAGCCTCAAGTTCCTGGTACGAACGGTTTGAAGGATAATCTTTGAGCCAATCACACACATGCAGATCTGCAGCTAGCTCCTCTGTTGGCGGAATGTCGCCATAGGTCCGTCCCTGGAGGAGCACTGTACAATTGCTGCGCTGCATTTCACGGAGACGCATGCCAACGCCACATTTATGCACCTCAGCAGCAGAGAGACCATCCTGAAGATAGATCATGGTGACGCGGATGCGTTTTGAAGCGGCTTCCTCCTGCAGGTCACGCAGAACCTCATCGAATACCAGCTGAAGCTCGGAAATGTGGTCTTCGGGTGTCGCTGAAATATAAACATGGTAAGGATGCCAGGACTCTCGCAAATCCCACGGGAATCCCTCTTTTGGACGCCGTGCAGGACCACGTGCTTTTTCCCGATACACTGGGTGCGTCTCTGGCGTGGGTGGACGCGGCGTCACATCACCCTGGTACTCATCGTCCTCCTGTCGGCCCTTTTTCTTCTTGCGCTCTTTGTCCTTCTTCTTCATCTTCTTCTTCTTCTTCGTGTCCCCTTCCTCTTCCTTATCGTCAGATGCAAGACCATTCAGCCCCAGTCGCATCTTACTCTCTTTTTCCATTTGGTTGATCAGCTCCACGCCGTCCAGCGACGACGCATTGTCCGACACTTCCCCAGCCGCAAACATCGTCTGGAATCTGCGAGGGTGCGCACGTTTGTCCGTATCAACCTCCGATGGTCAATAATGCTGCACTGTCCTTCTGTTCGTAGCAAGGAACTATTGGCTGCAATGGTGGATGGATCGTGACGCTGAGGGGAGCACCTCGACATCAAACCTGGCTTTTTCGGCTTCGATGCTTGCACAGTGCCTAAAGCATCGTACCTGAGGCGCGCGCATTAAGGATCAGATCAAAAAAGCAGTACATCGCTGTGCTGAAGATAGATGGTGTCACTAAGTGCTCCGCGCGGACAAGAAGCAGTTCTGTGAAGTGAAGGGTGGGCGTCGAGACATCGAGGGGAGACCCGCCGCCCTGTCTGCCTCAGCAAATTCCCGTTCAAGGTTCGCAATCTCTTCTGGAATCGGCTCCGCATTGGGGTCCAGCTCCCCGATAAGCGCCTTTCTCTCATCCTGCATCAGTTCGGCCACGCATTCTTAACTTCAACGCCCTGAGTCTGTGAAGTGTATCTCAACCAAACCCACAGTGTACCCAAACAATCACCCCTGCAGCCTCGAAGTACATAGCCAGCAGCAATAAGCAAAATGATCAGCTTTCCCTGACATCGCAAGCACAAGACTGATAGTTTCGGAAACAGCGACATGCCACGGGATCAGCAGAAATCGCCACACTGGCTGGGACACGCACCTTAAGCTCTCCTTCAGTCGACAGCTTCGGCACCTTTTTCATGTAGGAGAATGGCCCGAACTTGACCTTTTTGTACTCAAAGACCTGATGTTCGTGTCGATGTCACAAGCTTGTCAGCCCTTTTGATTGCACACACCCAGCATCCTCTCGCTTTCTTCTTCGCACCCACACTGCCTCAACCCCCCCACGCACGAAACAAGGTCAGAAGGAGAAGGAGCTGAGAGACCTCAGTGTAGTTCTGCAGCTTGAGCTTGAGTTCATTTTTTTCCAGCTGGCGCTGGTGCTCGGCCTCGGATCCGGCCATACTGGCTCCTTAGGGGACAGGATCAAGCCGACAGGCGTTGCCCGATCCACGACCCCACACGGCGGCGTTCAGTGACACCCAAGCGCCCGTGAGCGACGTGGCAGCGAGGCCAGCGCTTGCTGTCTCCCGCAGGCCCCTTCGGCCTGCAGCAGGAAGATTTTTGCTGAGCCACTTGAGAGAGAGGAAGGACCCCGCTGGGTGTGCTTCCCGCGAGTCCGTCAAACTCCAAACTTCTCCTGTGGTGCCTACAAAATATGTATGAATGGATCCAGTGGTTTGTGCACACCAACCTGATCCGAGAACGGGGCCGGCGGAGAGGAGAGAAGATGGAGGCAGCGAGAAAGCGTGTTTTGCCAAAGGTGGGAAATGTCCTTCCTGTTCCAGATGATGTGCGCCTGGAACGCATTCTCTAAGGAGCCTTAAGGTCGTCTGGGGTGAAATTTTGATCGCCCGGCGTTGCGGAACCGAGTGCCAGCTGACGCAATCTTGGGGAGCGGGGCTACTCAGGTTAACTCCAACGAAGTACTTCGACGTTTTCGCGAGCAAGGTCTCGCTGTTCCGACCGGGACAGGCCCCTCTGGAAAAGATGCAGAAGTGCAACAGGCGCTGGGGGCATCCACTTTGACACGCACGGAGACAGAGAAGCGCTGCGTGAGGTCGATTCCGAGTGATCTTTGAACGTGCTGTCTCGACATGAGTTTGCACATGCTGTCTCGACATCTATCCAGATTACACACTATGGTGACCATTGCTTGCCGTGGATGATGGCGCAGGGCGTGCGCGTTTGTGGAGGAGCATATGCGTCTCGCAAGCTGCAGCCTTGTAGACATTTTCAGCGCAGATCTCTATGCGACATTACTTCCACCAGCCTGGCGAGCTGATCTCGAGCACCTCACCGATGCCGAGGTCTGCATCCCTCACCCCTCGCGCGCGCTGAGCATCGCGGCGCGCTCAAGGAGCGTTTTCGCGCGCAGCTGTCTGATCTCTCAGCAGGGAAGCTGCTTGATTGCATACGAGATTCAACGCATGCGGTTCCAGGCTCACTGCAAGCATTTCTGTGTGAGGCGAGGGCAGTAGATATCGGACGTGATTCGCACCTGCTTGGGTCAGAGGATCCTGGTGGGTTTCCACTGATTGCGATGACTGAGAAGAAAGCGCATGAAGTTCGCATCATGGCCCGGGTAGTGGAATATCTTGCATCTTCAAGCGGTAGCACGGCTGTTGTGGACTGTGGAAGTGGCAAGGGTTACCTTAGTGAGGCGCTTGCGGCTGGTCTCGGTCTGCGGGTTGTCGGCGTGGACGCGCAAGCAGTGAACACTCGAGGGGCGCTCAAACGGCACGCGATTGTCGAACGACTCGTCACAGGGAAGCGCCGGGGGCGTCCAGTAAGTCCCAGTGCTTTGACCGTGCAAGATCTTTCACGTCCATACGGCGGTGGTGTGGCGCTGTTACAAGACGGTACTCGAGGAGGGACAAGAGGATTTGCAGCGGTAACCGGTAAGGTGGATCTGCGGGATCGTGGCGCGCTGCACGAGTTGCTTTTGCCGCGGCACATTCACGGTGAGATACAACAGCTAGTGGACGCTAGGACTGAGAGCTCAGAGGACGGGAAGGGCACAGAAAGCGCGGAAGGGCTGGTGGCGGTAGGTCTGCATGCATGCGGAGATCTGGCCGCCACAATGCTTCGAGGATTTCGCGCGGAGGGTAGAGCAAACCACGAGGCGGCTGAGGTTCGCGCAATAGTAGTAGTTGGTTGCTGCTACAATCTGCTCTCAGAGGTCGGCGGAGAGACTGGGCCTAGCAACCCGCCGCCAATTCCTGGACTGCTCGAGCCGGGAAGAACTGGCACGGGTGAGTCGGGCGAGATGGGCCAACGAGGGGACTGCGAGGCGCCGAAGGACACACAGCTGGTTGGTTTTCCGATGAGCCAGGCAGTGCGTACACAGCGGCAGGGACGCTCCCCCTTCGGACGCAACACATTCAATCTGGGCTGCGCCCCGGCGGCGGCGCTGCCGCGGGAGGCAGAGCTGCAACCCAACGAGCTGAACAACATGTACCGGTCCGCGTTTCAAGTCCTCTGGCTACGGAGTCTAAAGGCGCTGGCCGCACCGCACCTGCGACAAGACAAAGTCGTTGTGGGCAAGATCGGCGCGAAGTCCCATTCGTTCCACGACTATGTCACTCGCGCTTTGGCGCGCCTGGCCCTTCCTCCGGATGCTCTCACCGCCTCAGAGATCGCCCTCTGCTGGAGCACCTGCCTCGCGCGTCTACCGGAGCTGCGCCGTCTCACGGCCGTCCGTGCAGTACTTGCGCGAGCCGTTGAGGCGCTGGTGTTACTCGATCGCGCCGCATTCCTTCTTGAAGTCAGGGAGGAGCTGACTTCTCCTCCCCCGGCCGTCGTCGCCCTCTTTCCGCTCTTCGATCCCGTAATCTCCCCGCGCTCAGTCGCCGTTGTTGCTCTGCGCGACGATCCGATCATTGCACAAAATAGACCCGGCTGTTCGCCGCATGGGCAGGCTTGATCATTGGACAGCGCGGATCTGTTGTGAAATTTAAATACTTCTGATGAATGTCACAAGGGATTTCTGAGGCGGTGGGTCGAGAGTCATCGCGACAAATCTTAATCATGAGAATTTACTGGATCTGAGGCCAACATAGGAGCTAGCCCATTCAGACATATCAAGAGCTATCGCAGCGATCAAGATGTCTCAGCGAAGAACCACATCGTGTGGGTCCGCCACCGCCCCTTCGTCCTCACCAGACCAGTCCTCCACGCTGTCAGCCTCTTCCCTCGAGATTCGGGAGATCTGGACCCGCCCGCTCTCGCGCAGCTTAGTGCCCGTCCTAATCCCGCCGCCGCCGCCGCCCGCCGCGCCTCCGCTACCGACCCCCGACAAACCTGTTGCGAAGTTCAGAAGATCGGTCCCGCGCCCCAACAGCCCCTTGCCAAGGCCTCCGCGCCCAAGTCCCGCCTCAATATCAAGGTGGGTTCGAGGTGGGCCCGAGCGCTCTGGCCGATGAGCTCCCGTCCACTGCCCGAATCCCACACATCCGCACGCCCCGCCGGCACGCCGTCGCGCTAGAGCCGCTCGCTCCTCGGCCTCCTCCACCGTCTCTCGCGGCAGTACCAGCGCAATTCCTCCGCGCTCCGCGTTCACCCGGGCTGCGCGAGGCACTGGCGGTAACGGCAAAACCTGCTCTCATACGAGGTCAACATGTGCCGCAAAACATGTGCCTAGCCGAAAGCGCTGGATGCGAACAAGGGTACAGTCAAAGATCGGTATGGGCCATTTTGGGGGCGCATTGAGGGATTCTCTCACCCCAAAATTTCTGGCATACCCTCCACCGTCCTCGAGCGGTACACGCACCACCCCTGCACTGTGGTGCCGATGCCAGTGCTCCTCAAGATCCTGCCGCCGCAGAAACTGTTTTCCACAGCAGCGCAGCCACCCGGCAGAGATCCCATCAGAATACCCAATGCTTCCCTCGTTCAGCCCCGGCCCTTGAGCGGGCATACGCCCTCCAGACCCGTAAGAAGCGCGAAGCACCTGGACCCGCTCTTCCCAGGTTTGCGGCTGTACTGTGTCGAGCAGATGACAAGAGCGATCAGAATGTTTTGGCAAAGTTTCTGCGTCTTCATCACGGCCCTTCACTTCACCGTCATGCAGTTCACCGACATAAAATCGATCATCATTTTGATTTCGTAGGTCGACCGCAGTGTCTTCGGTGCCACCACCTGGGATCGCGTCCCCGTTTGGCCGAACAAACGTACTTGGGTTTTCTATCAGGCCCGATATCTCCAACGTCTTAGCGCGCTCGTAGTCTGATGTTCTCCTGCTGTCCTCATCATGAACCTTCGTGGAAAGGCCCGCTACAACAGTCCCACGCTCATTTCCTTCTGCTGCCGGGGTGCTCTCTTGGTGACCGTTGAGATGAGGTGCTGGTTGACCTTGCATGTGCATATGATACAACCTTTCAGAGCTAATTGAAGGCGCATCACCCGAGCACATGCTGTCGATGGGGAGATGACTGGACTTCTCAGCCTGATAAGCTGGAAGCGACTGCCACGCACAGCTGCAGCTGCAGGCACCATTTTTGCGGCAGGGGCGGCCAGCGATTGCGCACACCCGCCACTTGAGCCTTGAAGACTGTGCCATCGCTCGGAGACTTCGACCGTCGAAGAGAGCCTCAAGTTGCTGCAACTTGGTTCCTCCCAACTGCCGCTGCGCAGCATTGAGGCGCTCACGCCCACGCCCACGCCAGCTCCGCTTTGCGGGCATCCACTCGGTCTCTGAGTCGGATGTGTCACTGGCCCAACCGCGACCCCAGCTCCGGGCACCACTTCCAGCTCCGCTGATAGTGCCTCGCATTCCGCCGCCCTCCGATACCTTGCGGCGCACGCCTCGCGAGAGAGTCTTACTCTCGTGGCGCGCCCAACGCTCCATCTCGTCAAGATTCAGCCGCTTCGGCTGGACCCGACGCTCCCTCAGCAGTCGCGCATACATGTGCCCCCACCAACGGTCGGATCGGACAAACAGGGGCAACGCTTCCGAGCATTCCACTGGGACTAGCATCACGTCCGGGTCGGGCACACGGAGAAAGGCAATCTCGCCATCCTCGAAGAATGCTTCCCACCCGCGGCGTGTCTCGTCAAAGCGACCTAGAACGCCCAGAAAGTACTTTCCACGAATTTCCTTTCCACGAATTTCCTTTCCACGAATTTCGTCATCGTAGAGGACGCGTACGTGCTGGCCCGCGCGTGCATGCTTCCACATGTCTTCTCCAGTCGAAAGCTGTGCAATGCCCTCGTACCCTTTGATCAAATAACCTCCATTCTCGTTTAGTTTGTTTAGATCTGGCGGGTAGAACTGCAGAGTCACGATCCCTTGCGAATTATCGAGCCTCACACTGCGGAAGTCGCCTTTCCTGGACGAACATACGCGGCCGCCTTGCCATGTGCCATCATCGCTCTTCACACTAACCTTGCACCTGCAACCCCAGTACGGCCATGCGGCGTTCAGCCGTCTCATAGTCCACAGGAGACCTGAACAAGCCATCTCGCTGAAGCCACGACAGGTTGGGCAAAGGTGACGACGACCCTCCGGCGAAGGGCAAGGATCTGAGACACGTGGCGCAATGGAAAGGCGCTGTGGAAGTGCGCTGTGGAAGGGATCGACCCAACAAAGAAGGGGTCGTTGGAAGGGACGAGCAACTCAGTGCGAATCTGTTGACGCTGCTGCCGTATCCAACCAACTTCGCACCTGTTAAAATAGCCGTGGATCATTGTGCACTTGAACATTTCGACCACGACAGTTGCCATATTGCTGAATGATTTGGAGAATCGTACGCAACCGCTTGTCTGTCTACCACTGCAGCTCGGCAAGCAGGGCCGAACCACTGGTCTGAGCCACATTGGAGACAAGAGGGCGCCAAAAAACGTACCCCATGGATTTGCCGTCGTCCAAGGTCTGTTCCATGTCGTTGTTGTCTCTCCAGCCGTCTGCCGCACTTGTGATCGCTGCTTCTCGACGGCGCTTCCCCAGACGGTGAGTTCGCAGATCCTTCAGACCCTTGGCTATGTGGAGAAGCTCTGACTTGAAGTTGTTGTCGTCCGAATCTGGCGTGTAGTCCTCTACCGCACGACGCATCTTCATTGAGGGCTTCCGCTGTCGTGACCGCTTGGGTTCTGCGCGTGCCCGATTCGACTGAGAAGCACGACAACTGCGCGCAAAAAAACAAAGTGGAACGCTGGGGATATCGCACGGAAAGAGGAGTGCGGCGGAGCCTGACCGTAACGCGCTGGAGCCAAGCCTTCCATTGCCTCTTCTTCTATATCATCCAGCACACCGATATCCTCGGAAGCATACACATCAGTTCCGACGTTGCGGACCTCTGCGTAGTCACGACCCGAGACGTCGAATGCCCCTGTTGCTCGCTTCCGCGCCGGGACGGACGCAACAGCATTTGCTGTTTTTGCACCATGTGCTGGCTTTTCAGTGAACGACGTGATGGTAGACCTAGCTTGGGCATCCTCAGTGGCAGCGTCTTCGTCGATTGGCTCCCACGCCATGCTGTTGAGGTGCTCGTAGCACTCATCGCCATCGTCATAAGCAACCTGCCCGCCGTAATTGTGATTAGTCCGTGGGCGCTCCTCAAGCCAATCAGAAGCAAAACTGGGTTCTTCAGAATTACCCTGTATGTAGGAGGACCCAAGATCTTGCCGTCCTCCTCCTTGTGGCGGTCTGGACAGTAGCTGCGGACCTGAGGACGTTACAGAGCAGTTTTTGTGTGAGCATCTCCGCGGAGGTTGCCAGAAAGGTTACCCTAACCTGCGATACACCCCGCACCCACGGGGTAGGGCACTCTCACCACTCCTGGAAACCATTCGTTTTCTCCGTCCCACCACACCTATGAGGAAAAGGGCAGTCTGACGATTCAGGTGACATGAGCTCGTCGCAATGAGTCGCGCCGGCTAACACTCACTTCTACATCTTGCAGACAAAGAAAAATGTGTTTACGTACCCGTATCCTTCTTCCGATCAACGCTAATCCGAAAGGCTTCCAACGAGTCGAGGAACTCGCAGGATTATCCCCCGGTTCCAATCCTTCACTAGAGTTCGCAACTCGCACATCTCCAGTTTCAAAATCAGCTGATTTCCCTGGCACTTCCCTCTCATGTGTGTGGAAGCCGCGCAAGGTAGGGGATCCAATTCCGTCGCAAGAAAGATCGTGCATCTCTCCCAGCGCTTCACGGTCTGTCCTTCGCGCTGCAGAGCTGTCTGGGTCGAGGTCCAACATCTTGTCGACCTCTTGCTCGGTCCCGCTCAAGACGAAACTTGTATCTGTATCACCCATGGCCTTGCGAAGACTCAGGCGCATAGAACTTTTAGCTGAGATGGCTTCCAACCTGACGTCTCCCGGACTGATACCAAGATCATGGAGCCCTTCCTCCTTCCCCCCAGCGGCGTTCGCAAGTGCTACACTGTCCCCGTAGCGCATTTCATGTTTGCAGGATCCATCAGTCCCCACAGTCCTATTGGAGCCTGCGTCAAGAGTCATGCCGCTGCTCACAGAGACTTCCCGCTGCCCGATCGAAGTCGCGCGCACACGGCCTCGGTCCGCAATTATGGAGGTTCGCAGACTGGACCTATGATCGCACAGCGTTGTTTCATGCCGAACACGGCTGAGTGACCACAGGCTGGGAAACGAGCGTCGGGGCCTTGGCGGACCCCAGGTCGTCCCCGAAGAAGTCCGCGTCCTCCTCGAGGCACACGCCGGGGTCGGCTGACCAACTTTCCTATCGGCACTCAGATAGGAAAGTTGGTCTGAAGGCGCTATCCAAACACAAACAGCAACCACAATCCTGTTGCTGCCGCCCGCGTCGCCAAGAGCTCCCCGGGGACTTTCGGTCTGAAAAGCGGAGCAGAGGAGGAAGGACGTCTCACACGAAAATTCCGCAAAGATTCTGCGGATGGAATTCTTGCGCTCCATGTTTCCGTGTGAAGGCAGTGCGGGATCAAGAGCCCCACGGCAACGACGTGAGCGAAATGCGGGTTCTGACGGACGACATGAAGATCTTAAGCTACCCACTTGACACTACCGCCTACCTTTAAACAATTTCTGGTCAGCAAGGTTCGCTATATCGGATGGCCTGGCTCTGATGTAGATGGTGTGCCTCACCGTGATGCCGCGGCAAACGCACCAGCTGCGCATCTGCACGCCCACAGTATCCCTGATGGTGGTTCGCCGTGTGGACTTTGCGGGGTTTGCCTGGTTTCGGCGGTTGAAGGCGGCGATCGGCCGGGAGATCAAACCGCTAGCTGTCGCTTCATTGCACACTGCAGGTCTGTTCTCGATTCTGAGCCCCCAACGACATTTAATCTGAGTCGCTGTCTACTACATCTGATCCGCCCATGCGTCGGAGGCTGTAGCGAACGCCCTCGTACCTGGCCCGACGGAAGAGGGCCCAGAGCGCTCAAGGTCCATGACAGTCAAGAATCTCCGTCCAGTGGGGCATTCGGGCAAGCAGTCTCGTGACTCCGGTCTACTATCTCGTGGGCGAGGAGAACCTGGCGTCAGTAGTCTGCATCCAACCGCGGTCGAGATAAGACTGCAACAGCTTGCCCTTGACGCTCTGACGACCACCCGTCGCGCTATCAACCACCTCTACTCTGTCGTTTCTGCCCAATTTCTGCAATGGCCCGCTCGGATGGAGTACACCTCCCTGTAGAGAATGACCATTGTCGGGTCAGTCTACGGGCGCCGACCCTCTCTCGAGTTTCGCAGCGTTTAGGGCGATTTACGTGCGGGTCGAGGTGTGCTTCGTCAGCTTGCGCGTACACCGCGCCGCCTCGAGGAACCTGATGTCGTAGCTCGGCCTCAATCTGTACCGAGGAGGACTGTTCAGAGTCAAAAATGCCAACACTACAACAGGAAGAGTCTGGCTTTTGTCACGAATCTCAAAAGCGCCCCTGTATTGAAATTGCTGCACTTGTGTGACGGACGCGAAAGCAGACACGCGAGAACCTGCTCCATGCGAAGATCGCCATCGAGGTGCCCAAAATTGGGGTTGAAGACGCTGTAAGCCGACGCTTCACCTGCCCGCCGCTATGTGCCGCCAACCGTCCTCAGCCAGAAGCGGCTACAAGCTAACCTCCGCCGCAGACGTAAGAGTCCGTGACCAAGTACGGTAAAGACGAGGGGAAGCTGGGGGACGGCAAGTACCTGGCCAAGATTGGAGAAGATTACAGCAAACGAAAGAAGCAGCACAAATACAGCACCAAAACCCGCTCGTATCGCCGCCGCCCAAAGCACCAAAGTGCCACCCACCAACTGTCGCGATATCCGCACGTTACTCACACCGCTCTGGATCTGCCCCAGTAGTACTGCGTTCATGTTTGAAAGTCGGAGCAATGAGGGCACTGAGATTGAGAAGTAGACACACCGCGATCTGGTGCAGCTTCATGCTCTGTAGCGAGGCGAGCGCCATCCTCCCCAGCTCCAGTGCGACGATGAGAACACTCTCCCCCTGTTTCGAAAGGCCACGGTGAAGCTCTTGTTGCAAAGTAATCGAGTTACCGAGTCACTTCGCTGGGCGCTACCTTTTTCAGTATGAATTGCCCAGCACGTACCAAGGCCCTGCTTTTAAGACGGTATTGGAAACGAAGGTACTGTTTGAAAGGGATATCGCAATGTCTTCCCTTCTTCCAAGCCACGTAAAGCCCTGCAACGCAAACAACTCAAGACATGCGCTCATACGAGATCTGTTCAGGATTTCCAGTCTGGCCCTGCTCCAGAATGATGAGGCTTCATGATGCTGGGCAAGCACAAGAAATGAACTTGATTCTGATCGAGATATCTACAGAAAGCTGGTGGTGCATCGACTAGTCCCTTCGCAAAGAGTTCTACCTGCTGTAACAGCAAAAGGAAGAGATGCGATAACGACAAGTGGATGCTCTGCTAGTGTGGAGGCCATCTGTCATCAACACGAGGGATCAGCGTCAGGGGCCTCAAAAATTTTCCATGATGTCGCCGATGCTTAAAAATCGCGGGAACGGCTGGCGCTGGAAGGTGGAGGGCTAATCCTGCTTCGAGAACTCCCATGCGAGCCCATCAATATCGATCCTGACGTCATTCTGCGACCCAATTTCAGTGTTCGTGAGCAAAACTTGCGTCGAGGATGGGCGAGACACCTAGTGTGCTCAAGAAGCACCATGCTGCTGTGGGATATCAAAGTTGCGCTCTGATTCGCAGGGAGCAAAGCGGTGGGGTTGGCAGAAAAGTAGAGCTGTCACTACCATCGGATCGATCCAGTCATTAGGGTCTCGCGACCTCGACATTCTCACGAGCCGGAGGAACCCAACATGAAAATTGGTTCCGGATTTTGCCGACAGGGGTCACGTGATCCCCGTCGGGAGCTCTTCGTACCGCAGAAGACCACAGATTTCCTCCCGAAGGGGGTCCGTGGGCAGCCACGCGGCCGCCGCGATGCCGTTGGCGAGCGATGGCGATCGTGGCGGCGTCCACGCAAGCCTCTTTCTACGAAGTGTAGCTGATCTCCGTGGAGTCGAAATCAAACAGCGGCTCAGGCGCAGACTGCTACTCGATGCAATTGCAGCATGGACCGAGTCCCGCGACAATGGTGTGGACCATGAGCAGCGACAGCCGGATGACAATTGTATCGACGATGCCAGTCACAGAAAGAGCTCTATCGCTAGCACATACGACCTTGGAACACACACTTCGGCGGCGTGGAAGGCCGCTGCACTTCGTGAGCGTTGCCTACGCTCGCAGAGGATGAGGGTCCTTTCGGACGCCATCTGTGAATGGGCGTGGGCCCTTAATGACGACGGAAATCAAAACGTGGTGGAACCTTCGGTTCAAGTCAATGTTGAAGTCGCTAAGAGCCTGTTTGATCAAGACCAGCTTCTCGCGTTGCAAACCTCAGCCGCTTTTGAGGCCGAGAGGCTGCGAACTCGGTGCATGAGCACACTGACGGCATCACGACAACGCCTGGCGTTCATGGCATGGGAGTGCGCTCTCGATGAAGAATATATATCTCAACGTGTGACGCAAGCTGTAGAATCTCTGGAACAAGATCACTTTCGCGAGTTGGAGCAGGCGCGGACTACACTTGCTGCACAGCTTGAGGAGGCACTTCGAGAGAAGGAGAGCCAGAAAATCACTCTGACCGAACAAATCAGGTCAGTCCTAGTGTATGGAATGTACTTCTTTTTAAATGACAGAGCTGGCGTAGACAAAAGAACCCCACTGCCTCGGCTGACTGAAGGTAGCTTGGTCCGTTCCATTGCTCCTATTATTCAGCATAAAAAATGCTACATGGTTCGCAGGTTGTTACAAGAATCGCATAAACAAGAAAGAAATGATGCGCTCGAAATGGTAACAGAAGCTCAGAATGTCAGTAAGAGGCTTGAGGAAGAAATGAACGTACTTCAACAAGAATTAAGAGTTCGCAACCAGATGATAGGAGCGACTGAAGACCAATTGACAAACCAACTACAAATAGCGCAAAACGAAAGAGCAGCATTCGAACAGAAGTACGACAACGAACGACAACTCACACGAACCTTGCAATCAACGCAGCAGAAAATTATCGGAAACCTCGCAATCAAGAAATGGCTCAACGGGGTCCTGTCGGTCGCGTTTTCGACGTGGGCCGATCATGCGGCT
>ENA-UOXV01000773-UOXV01000773.1-marine-metagenome-genome-assembly--contig:-NODE-773-length-45801-cov-13.138504_pt1 | contig 45801 bp, 37 predicted proteins | sample MGYA00238165_ERZ766961 | MGnify/ENA primary metagenome ERZ766961 (study PRJEB28924, sample SAMN03173240) | marine metagenome | biome: Marine; feature: Water; material: Subsurface seawater | place: North... | reverse complement strand
TAGAGGTCAAGACTTTACCCGAAACAACTGGTACTTTACTGGAAATGACCAAGCGTTAATCTTTGGTAAAGACTCAGCAGCTAGCGCAACTTTAAGTCGCGGTAAAATCTCACAAAATAATGTTGGCGAAAAAGTTACGGCCACTGATCCCACCTCTGGAGACCTAATATTCTATTCTGATGGGATCAATGTATACGATGCCACCAATGCAGTGATGCAAAATGGTGATGGCATTCTAACGGACCCTAATGGTATACAGGCGTTAAGCACAAGCCCCGTGCCTGGTGCAGGAAATGAAAATCTCTATTATCTATTTCACAAAAACGCTGCTGGAGAGATCAGATATACGGTAATCGACCGAAGCGTTCAAGGGAATAGAGCGGATGGCCCTCCTGCAGGGGAAGTGATTAACATTGGAAAAAACATTGCATCAGGGATAACGACTAGAGGCAATGGAATGATCACTATTGGCTCTAGGGACATGATGCAATTCTGGTTAGTCTCTCAGAATTCAGTTACTGGAGCGATTGAAATACATCGCATTCCTGAGCCAAATGGTACATTCACAATGGTGGATAACCTGACATTAGCGACTCCTATTGAAGCCCTTCATTTTTCATATCATCAATTAAGCGGGCAAATTGCTATCGTCCCCTCGAACAACTCAAACATTCAGGTAATCAGATTTACTGAAACTGTGGAGTCAATCGACTTTGAAAGAAGGATACTCAACACCTTTATCCCTGGAGAGACATTCGGTGGATCAGCGGGCTGGTCACCAGCGGGGCAATACTTATACTTTAGTCGAAACTCTGCGACCAACGGAAATATCTATCGCTTTAATATGTTCGACATCAGGGATAATGCGCCTTTGGACACCGTATTAAATGCACCAGTTGAAGAAAGCTTGAGTCTCTTGCTAGCTCCTGACAGCACCATATACCATATCTATAGAGATACTCCTGGAGGCAGTCGTTTCTTAGCTAGAGTTAATAAGCCTGATAGTGCGATCAACCTTGTTGACTACGAAAGTGCGCTATTCACAGGAGTTGATGTGAGCTCCAATTTCTTTAGTCAGTTCAGTCCACAGGCTGACATCACACCAATAGTAAGTATAATTCTTCAGAATGGGGACTTGTGTATGAACAATCCTGTTCAATTCTCCCCAATTATAGAACCGTCTATGGCCATACCAACAGCATATTTTTGGGATTTCCAACCCTTTGGCCTGACTTCCAATCAACAATCCCCAATTATGAGTTTTGAAGAGGCGGGGTTATTGACAGCTACACTTTCAGTCATGGTAAATGGTGAAATTGTCCAATCAAATACTGTCATGCGGCAAATTCTAGAAAACGACCTCCAAGTCTCATTACCTGACACTACTATATGCGAAGGAGAAACTCTAGAACTCGATGCTGAACCTGAACAAGGTGGACAAGGGCAGCAAGGCGGTGCCACAGGTGGCCCATTTGAGTACTTATGGAGTACTGGAGAAACGACATCTATCATAAGCGTAACAGAAGCCGGGGATTATTGGGTAGTCATAACCCCAACAACAGGTTGTCCTATTTATGCCGAAGCGCAAGTCGCTGTATATGCAGATGAGAGTACTACCGCAAACATCTGGTATTTCGGAGATGGCGCAGGAATAGACTTTAATGAAGAGGATGGACTGGACCCTCCTCCAAGGAGTATCACCACACGACACGGGATGAATGCGCCTGCAGGAACTTCGACCATATCAGATGCTAATGGTGATGTGCTTTTCTACTCCAATGGATCGAGAGTATGGAATAGAGAGAATAACGTAATGCCAAATGGTATTGAAATTGGTGGAGATAGTACTTCAACTCAGGCTGTCATCATAGTTCCTTTTGTTGACGATGAGACACTTTATTACCTTTTCACAACAAAAGAGGTCTATGGTGATAATACGTTCGAAGTAAAATACAGCATAGTGGACATGAAAGAAGACAATGGCCGAGGAGATGTTGTCATTAAAGATGTTGTCTTGTTCACAAGGAGTACTGAAAAGATTGTTGCCTTCGATGGTGGCGGTGGGTCTTGGCTTTTAGCACATGAGTATGGAAATAACACTTTCCGGACCTATCCGATTACAGGAGCAGGTATTGGAGCGCCAATACTCTCCTCGGCAGGAGCTGTTCATTCATTTAATGATCCTTTGAGTGGTCAGGCAGGTATGAAATTTTCTGCCGATGGCCAAAGAATTGCCGTGGCATTAATCGAAGGAACCGAAGACTATGTAGAGCTCTTCGATTTTGATCCAATTCTAGGTCAAATCGTGGACTTTGAATACCGTATTGACCTTAACGATGGAGGAGGAGGCAATGATCAAGTCTACGATGTACACTTCTCGCCAGGAGGTGTAAAGCTATTTGCCACAATGAACAACCGAAATACTGGTGCTCCAGGCGGAAGGGTCCTTGAATATCGAGTGGATAGTCTTTCAACACCGGCTACACGATTAGCGTCTAAAGTTGATATCTCTGATGGACTGAACTTAAGTCTCAACTTTGGTCAAATGCAAACTGGGCCTGATGGTCAGTTATACATGGCTGTCGAAACACCAGGAGATCCTTCTGGTTCGGCTTTCGTAAGCTCCATTTCTGCTATTGACGATACCCTCTTCGCTTCCCCGTTCAACCCTCAATCTGTATTATTAACGACAGGGAATTCAAGGCTGGGCTTACCGAACTTCGTTCAGAGCAGCGCGAACCCTATAATGGAGCCCTCCATGACCGCTCCAGATCTAGTGTGCGTAGAGGAACCAGTAGAATTGACTAGCTCAGGAACTTCAGATATAGATGAATTCTTATGGTCTATTACCAACCAAGTCGATAATAGTACCGTTTTTAGTGCCGCTGGAATGGACACAGCCTACACTTTCCCACAAGGGCAGTCTGGTCTGTTCAATATTTCAGTTAATATTTTCAATCGATGTGGGTTTGATACGACCATAGTGCAACAGATTCAGGTGCTCGATATCCCTGCACCACCTACAGTACCACAGGCCCTTTCCGTTTGCGAAGGAGATACTGCTCCACTTGATGCTATTCTAGGTCAACCTGATGATCCGAACCTAAGTTTCGAATGGACGAATAGTCAGGGTGCAGTTGTCAGCACGACAAGAAACTTTGTGGTCACTCAACCTGAAATCTATACGGTCACGATTACCAATATTGCGGGCTGTAGTAGCACTGCTCAGATATTTGCGGGACCGCCTTTTGAAATAGACTTACCTGACGATGCAATCATCTGTCAAGATGAAGAACTCACTCTAGACTCAAATGTCACAGCGAACAACTATGTCTGGTCGGTAATAAATCCTGATGGTAGCACAACTGGGCCTTTGGCTAATGATAGGCGAGCCACCGTAGACTCTAGTGTCCCAGGACTGTATACCTATGTGGTTTCGATAGAAGACCCCATTACCCCAGGTTGCTTTGTAAATGACTCAACGAGAGTAACAGTCAATCCATTGGCGCAAGCTACGTTGGGTGCAATTGTAAATGCTACTTGCGGAAGCAGTGATGGTAGTTTTGAATTCAATATTACCACTACAGGGAATTATTCTTATGTTGTCACTGGGAATGCCTCTGGTAATGTAGCGCAAGGCAATAACTTCTCAGGACCAGGTACTGAAACGATAACTAACCTCGCTGCAGACATCTATACAGTACTGATTACTGATAATAGCAGTGGCTGTGTCAATACATTAGATGGGGTGCAGGTACAAAATGATGCTGCTGGTTTCACCATCTCGAGTGTTGCCGTTACGAATGCGGACTGTGTAAATGCAACTGGTGATATTCGAGTAACCTTAAGTACCGATGTATTCCCTATAAGCTATACCCTAACGAATACTGCCGATGGAACCAGTATTACGGGTGCTTCGGCTTCTGCAATTGTCGCAACTACTTTTGAATTTTTGATTACTGGTGTGGCAGGCGGAACTTATGATTTGGCCATACTCGCTGGCGGTTGTACGCAAAACCAAGCAGGAATTGTGGTCAATACGCCACTTCCTACAGACTTGACCACTGATCCTTTTGTTGAGATTTGTGGTCCCTCTGCTCCTTTAACAGCTTCTTCGACTACTGCAGGAGCTACCTTCTCTTGGGTGGGCCCGAACGGATTCACAGCCACAACCGCTAACGTCAATGCAACAGAAAGCGGTACTTACACCGTCACAGCAAGTGCAGCTGGCAGTTGCGATGTGACGCAAGACGTTTTGGTGGACTTAACGATCCAACCAATTGTTCAGATCAATGAAGTTGGAGATGTTTGTGAGGGACAAATTACTTTAGAAGCAGAAGTCACTAATCCTGAGGCAGGAACAACCTATGTCTACAATTGGGACAATGGAGCTAACTCAAGAACCATAACCGTTGATGCGAGTAGTACTTACTCGGTCACGGTGAGGCCTTCAGACAATCTTACTTGTACAGACGATGCGAGCATTATAATTACCATACCCGAGGAGATTGAAGCTACGGTATCGTCATCTCCCGCTTGTGATGACGGCTCACCTATTACACTCACGGTTGATATATTGACTGGTACTCCTAACTCATTCACATGGACATTAAACGGAACTGCCCTAGCTGTCAACAGCCAAAGCATTACCGTGGCAGATGAAGGCAGTTATACTGTTCGTGTCTCGGATGGCATATGTTTTATCGAAAGAAGCATTGAAGTAAGAAGACAAAATGTACCCGTTGGCTTATTGCCAGACCGCGCACTTTATTGTCCTACACGTGCAACGCAAGAGATTCTTTTAGCCGGAAGAGGATTTGAAACCTATGAATGGACGCGTGATGGTGTCCCATTCCCAACTGCAGGTCAAACACTGACGATTCCTGGGATAGGTTTATTTGAAGTAACTATGACGACCGCTACTGGTTGTGTCAGGGTTGACCAGGTTAGAATTATTGAGAGTTGTGATCCTAAAATAGTTGCCCCTAATGCTTTTGCTCCTAATAGCAATCCACCGAACAATGTATTCTCAGTCGTGCCAAATGACTTTGTAGACAATTTTGAAATCTTTATCTACTCGAGATGGGGCGAACTCATTTTTCAAAGTACTACACTTGAATTCCAATGGAATGGTGTCTTCAATGGAGAAACGGTTCCATTAGGAACATACCCTTATATTATCCGTTTCACTTCTAGGTTTGAACCAGAACGTGGCACTTTTGAACAGTCTGGTGCGATAACAGTGGTGCGTTAGCGCATTGCTAAGTGTAATATAAAATGCCAACCTCAAATGAGGTTGGCATTTTATATTACTTAATTATTAGTCTAGTCGAAATTAATCCTCAAGGGCCGCAACCCCTGGCAATACTTTACCTTCCATATATTCTAAGAGTGCACCTCCACCCGTTGAAACATAGGATACGTCTTTACCGAAACCTAATTGATTAACAGCAGCTGCAGAATCTCCACCACCAATCAGTGAGAATGCACCGTTCTTAGTGGCCTCCACAATCGCTTCAGCAACCGCTTTAGTCCCGCTAGCAAAGTTTTCCATCTCGAATACTCCCATCGGACCATTCCAAAGAATAGTCTTTGACTCTTTTACCACCCTAGAGAATACTTCTGCCGCTTGAGGTCCAATGTCTAAGCCCATCCAACCCTCTTCAATTGAATTGTTCATGCAGATGGCGGTATTCGCATCATTACTAAAGTTATCAGCAACAACAGAATCAATTGGAAGCTCTAGGTTCACTCCCAATTTTTTAGCCTTCTTGATCAAGGTTAAAGCTAAATCAAGTTTATCTTCCTCGACAAGTGAGTTCCCGATATTGCCTCCCATAGCTTTAAAAAATGTATAGGACATCCCACCACCGATAATGAGGTTATCAACTCTATCCAGTAGTTGTTCAATGATCAATATTTTATCAGAAATCTTAGCACCACCCATAATTGCCGTTAATGGTCTTTCACCTGATTCTAATACTCGCTGAGCATTCTCAATTTCTGCTTGCATTACATAACCGCATCCCTTTTGTTCAAAGAACTGGGCAATAACAGCAGTCGAGGCATGGGCTCTGTGGGCTGTACCGAACGCATCGTTGATATAAATATCCCCATGCTCGGCCAACGACTTAGCGAAATCAATATCACCTTTAGTTTCTTCTTTGTAGAACCTTAAGTTTTCAAGCAGCAAAACTTCACCCGCCTTTAAATTGGTAGACATTTTTATACCCTCTGCCCCAATACAGTCTTCCGTAAATTTGACTTCGGTTCCAAAGGCCTCTGACAAGTGAGAGACTAAATGCCTCAATGAAAACTTACCCTCAGGGCCATCTTTAGGTCTACCTAAGTGAGACATTAAAACAACAGCACCTCCATCGGAGAGAATTTTCATAATGGTAGGAGTCGCTGCTTTAATTCTTGTAAAGTCAGTAATCTCAAATTTGTCATTCAATGGTACATTGAAATCAACTCTTATGAGTGCTCTTTTTCCCTTAAAATCAAAATCGTTAATGGTCTTCATTCGTCTATTATTTTGCTGTTGCTCGTTTTATTCTGTCATTAATGGCCCTTCCTAAGCCTTGATTCGGCACAAGTGCCGTAACTATGGTGTCAATATCTTCTCTTTGATCGAGGGCTCTTAAACCCGTAAACAATCGCCTAGCGGCTTCGTTCATGTCTCCACTTTTAGATAGAACAAACTGGTTCTCTAGATCAAGACCTTCGATATACTCATTAAATACTAGCGCTCCAATTCTTGAAGTATCCCCTATCAGTTCTAGGTGAAAATCCTCCACCAACAGGATCTGAGTGTTCGGGGCGTAGTGACTTTTCAACATACCTGGTGCATCCGGTTTAGAGCTAGAGTGGAGGTTAATTTCAACTCGGCCAATAACTGTTTCAATAGCCTCAATAGATAAGCCCCCTAGCCTTAATACTCTTGGAGTAGCTGACTCAAAGCTTACTATGGTTGACTCTATGCCTACGATACAAGGTCCGCCATCTAATATATAATCCAACTGATCACCAAGTTGCTGATTTACATGTTCAGCTGTTGTTGGACTTACATACCCGAAAGGGTTAGCACTTGGCGCAGCCAATGGAAAGTCTAGTAAACTCAATAGGTTTTGTGTCAATTCATGCGCAGGTACTCGAATGGCTACCGTATCTAATCCTGATGTCACTAAATCTGGTATAATTGACTTCCTCTTCAGTAAGATGGTTAATGGACCTGGCCAATGTTTAGTCGCTAACGCTTCTGCTTGGGATGGAATTTCTTCTACAAAAGCCCTCGCTTGTTCAATACTCGAAACGTGGACGATTAAGGGATCAAATGAAGGACGATTCTTGGCCTCAAATATTTTAGAGACAACTTCCCCATTCAAAGCATTTCCCGCAAGGCCGTAAACCGTCTCTGTCGGAATGGCTACAAGGCCTCCTGATTCGAGAACTTGCCTCGCACGGTTTATATCCCCTCCAATTTCAGCCATTACTGATTACAATTCTGCCCAATGGCCTCTGAAGCACCTTCGAAGTTTAATGATTGGGCACTGAGTAGATATTCACACCCTTCAGGTTTATTATCTTTGGCTAACTCAGCTAATCCAAGCCAATAATAAGCCTCCCCGTAGTCTGGTTGTATTTCTATGGCCTTTTTCAAATCATAAATGGCATCTTCAGGATTATTAATTCTCAGCTCTGCCTTTCCTTTGTTGAGGTAAAGCAACGCATTATTAGGTTCAAGCTGCAGCGCAAATTGAAAGTCAAAAAGTGCTCGGTCAAATTCTTGATACTTAAAAAGGAGTGCTCCTCGATTAGCGTAAGCATCCGCTATATCGGGTTGAATATTGATTACATAATCGTAATCTAGCATTGCTTCGTTATCCTGTCCAAGGAGGCGATAAGCATTCCCTCGGTTAAAGAAAGCGCGATAATTTGTGGTATCACTATTTATGGCAGTCCCAAAAATAGTGATCGCCTCATCTAGTTGACCAAGCCTAAGGAGCGCTACTCCTTTTGCATTTAAGGCTGGGTAGTTTAGAGGGTTCTTATCTAGTAGTTGATTAAAAGTCTTCACTGCTTCGGGGTAATTATTCGCACCCATAAAGTTTCTTCCTTCAGTGAGTAACTCTTCTTCCGAAGGAGCACAACCTAATAGGAAGCATGAAAAAATGATTAAGAATTGAAGTCCGGCTTTAGCTCGCATGTATTTGCTTTAAGCCTGTAAAGATAAAGCAAGCTTACTACACCTGAAAGGGTTATTGTCTCGTAAGGATTACCCTTTTCACCGTATTTTCTCTCAAGTGTGTTATGCGGATTAGATATACGCCATCAGGAACGGGATTTCCCCGCGTATTCGTGCCATCCCAGAAGAACTCATTTTCACCAATAAACCCAAGCCCACTCGAGATAGTCCGAATTTGATTACCTGATGAGTCGTAGATTCTCATGAGTACAAAATTAGATTCTGGAAGGTTTACTCTTATCGTCACCAAATCGCTGAATGGGTTTGGAAAAACATTGCTGATCTCAACATTGTCTGAACCGGTGATCACTTCTGCCGGCACCACATTACTAATTTGAGAAGTAAACATACCTCGCCCGTGGGTGGCAGCTACTACTTTACCGTCTACTCTCCTATAGTCGACCATGTTAACCACCGTGTTTCCAATACCTTCGGCTGATTCAAGACTCCAGTTAGTTGGCTGATCATTGATTAATGAGGTGCTATAGAGCCCAGTACTCGTAGCGGCCATATATAGCTTTGAGCCATCAATAATTGGTACAATGGTCACCCATCTTACAGAAGGTCCATTGCCTTCACCCGATGGATTCTCTTCTAAGCTTCCCGAAATATCAATGAAACTTTCGCCACCATCTGTGGATCGAAAAATACTCGGGATTCCATAATTCGAAAAGGATACTACGATTTCGTCTGCATTAGTAGGGTCAATAGCGATGGACCTGATGTAGCCATCAACAGGAAAGCGCGTTCCCGTAATATCTTCTACATCATATACTTCTGTACTAGCATCGGTGATCTTAAATAATCGACCTGTGGACGTACCATAATAGACGATGTTTTTCGGTGTGGTTGAGACCTGAACTGCAGTGATTGTTCCATCGGATATCTCAGTCTTGTTTAGTCGGGTCCAGTTGGTAGACGTAGTGCTCTGTGAGGCTGTAAGTATTTGTGATAAGTTTCTATTCCTCCAGAGAAAATCCCCTCCCGCTAAATACATGCGATTAGCATTCGTAGGGTCGAGCACGTATGGATTGATAAACTGATACGGCTGTGATGGATCCGTTCCTCCTCCTGTTGGATCTACTCTGGCAAAAGAGGTCAGTTGAAAGTTCTCGTTGAGAGAAAGTCGGAATATTCTAGAATTCTGGAAAGACATGTAATAGAATACTCCGATCGGTGTGGAGGCGACAAAGCCACCATCTCCACCAAGTACACGTGTTCCATTGTCAGGTGTATTAATGGCTGTATTGGTCGTGAGCAGGGTCCCATTATCCTGAGTCCCACCAAACACAAAGTCATCTGGTGGGTATTTGCTAAATGCGCCAGTATAGAATTGTGTAGTCACATAACCATTGTTCAATGAGCTATAACTTACGTTTTCGGCACGACTGTCCTCAGTAACAAACACGCCTCCATCATTAAAAGAGATCATTCTATCGGGTTGAGAGGGAGAAAATATTACCCCATGCTGATCTGGATGATGATTTGGATAGATTCTAGCACCATCTTCTTCGGGATCATATCCTCCGATCCAAGTGATTCTGCTATTTGTAGAAAAAGCATCTGTGGAGCGATAAATATTGGTTCCCCCGATAAAAACTACATCTGGATCTGTTGGATGAACGGACACAAATAAATCATAAGAGTTTTGAGAATCGAAAGCTTCAAGGTTATTCGAACCGTTCGGAATATTACTTGATAAATTAATTCGCTGCCCTGTTTGAAGGTTGTATCTATACAAAGCGTAATCACTCACTTGATCAATTATAAAATACAATATGTTAGGGTCAGACTTAGACGAGCCAATTTCAATTCTTCTAGAATTAGTGTCGATAAGATTGAGCAAGAGTGTCCACGTCACACCATCTACAGAAGAGTACACTCCGGCTTGTGGTGCCCCCACAGTGGTTTGGTTTGTGACACTACTCAGAGAGGCTATCAGCACATTATCGGCTGTGCGATGAATATCAGTATAGAAAATAGCAGGGATTGTATTCAGATCGCCATCTAAGGGGAAATTGAGCAGGTCATTACCTAAAACGGTAGTCCAATTCTCACCTCCATCAGTCGACCGTACGATCCCCCCATATACTGCTGCCAGTACTTCGTCATCAGTGCCATTAGGGTTCGTGGTGATATCCCATACGTATTGAAATGGAGAATTAAACAACCCTGGAGAATTAGTCTGGGTAGACGTTAAGGGCCTCCATGACACCCCGTTATCTAAAGATTTAAAAATTCCATCTCCCCTAAAAGGTGCCCCGGGGGCTCTTGAAGAATTACCTACCAACTCTCCTGTTCCGTAATACCAAATATCTTCCTGTCTAAGCTTTACGTTTTGGGTAATTGCAGTCACGCTTTGTATGTCTTCCGCAAGTGAAGTACTAAACCAGTTTTGTCCTTGATCAATTGTACGCCAAGTGCCACCTGAAACACCACCGGCTATCATTATATTTTCATCTCGAACATCCATGACCACAGCACGCGTTCTGCCCCCAAAGTTATTTGGACCTACTTGATTCCAGCTTAAAGATTGAAGTGAAGCGCTGCCTTTACTATTGCTTCTTTGAAAACGCTGCCCATTGAGTAATTGCTTTTGATAGCTCTTCGCGGCAAAGCCGAGCTCCTTCACTCTAATATTCGTTGGGATTTCACCAGTAGTTGGATTGATTAGTAACTGGCGCTCATACTCGCTTCGTGATTGTCTGTCTTCGCGCCCTTCAATCTCAGATTTTAAGTTTTCTATCGTGGGTACTTCGTCAAGCTGTTCTTGTTCAGGAACAAAACTCCAAGCAATTGCAAAAATAACATAGACGAGAATTCCAATAAGTAAGTAGTTCTGCCGCTTTAGGTTACTCATAAGTTTTATTATAACGCATGACTGGACGAAGGTTTCATCCTTTCAATCACATTTTTGCCCTTATTGTTTCAGTTTTCTTGATCATTCTTAGCATAGACTCATTACCATTACACAAGGCAGGAATATCATCGAAGGCCTTCCATGCTACAGCTATCGACTCATGGTTCTTCTGAACCTCTTCTTCAAGATCTGCAACAAATAAGAACCTAACGTCATAATGGTCATGCGCTGGTATGCCTTTCCTTTCGGGAATTGTATGAATATCAATATCAAAAATCCCTTCAGTGTAGAATCGTGTATTTGAAAGACCCGATTCTTCTTCAAGTTCCTTTCGAGCCACCTCCCTTAAGTCTTCTATACCATCAGCGTGCCCGCCCAATTGAAGCCATCTATTTAGCTTAGCATGGTGGGTTAGCAAGGCTAACTCAAAGTTCTTGTCAACTACCCAAGCTGAGGCTGTAAAATGAGCATGGAGCAAACTCCTCTCAAAACAGTTAGAGAAAGAAAGCAATGCTATCATCCGATCTCTAAAAGCCAATTCCTCTTTAAAATCACTCTTATAAGAGGTCAGTTCTGCTTTAAGCTGCTGCCGATTAGACCCCATCTGATATGACAACATTGGCCTTATTCACCTTGCCTTTGGATAATTCACTGATAATTTCACCACCATCTGAATTATCCATATCGCCCTTTCGAACAATCACATAATAGGATCTCGTCTCTAGGTTTTTAAACGTCACTCTACCCTTTCTGTCTGTAAGCTGATATCGCTGCACAGCGTTCGTCTCTTTTATATAATCAGCCTCATTTCGATAAATCGTTACCCTAGCGTCTTCGACTACATTTCCCAAATCATTTAGTACTGTGATTTTCAGTTTAGTAGAAAAAATCTGTGCCGAAGCTTCTTGCGTTTGCGCAAATGCTAGGAATGAAACAAGTGAGATTAACATTAGTCTTTTCATGTCTGTATAGGTTTGAACAATTGTTCTATTAATTCTGAAAATGGTTTTGCTTCAGAATAGAGTCTATCCTGATATACGTTTGCCATAAGCTTTAAATAGCTCGGCTTCCTATCAATTTCTGTTTTCTCAATTAAAATATTTCCGAATTTCTGATTGGCCACGCCATTCAGGTCCTCAGCTATTGGTTTCAAATACCATTTTTCAATAGTCTCTTCATAAGTCTCTTTGTCTAAAATCCTCCTATCCCCTTGAGATAACTTATACCCTTGCTCGAGCCCTCTTTCTTTCAGAAAATCAAACACAAAAGTGAAGCTATCCGGACTAAACTGGTCATTAAAGCTGACAGCAAATCCATTTGAATATTGCGAGTCCAATAGATGAACGTCTACAGCAGAAACTATGCCTTGTTTCTTCATGAAATAGCCTCGCTCTACATCTGCTATTAAACTATTGGCATTTTCTGTCACTTTCCATGCTTCGTACTGCTGGATTTCCTGATCAGACCGCTTGAGCACTTCATGGACAAAAGCGGCTTTAGGGCTTTGCCTACCAAATAATTTACCCACCACATCATCAAAGAAACTCATGTTATAAATGTATGAATTAAATGTAGCTGTTAAACCTATTTATGGGTTCTTGAGATATTTAAATGGCCAAAATCGTTGTAATGAATCTCACCATGATCGATCAATTCAGCCAATAAATCTAAGAAGATTGACTTATCTCTCGGAACTAAGTTTTCAACCAGCTTGTCCTCAGTTAACTCGTGTGATTGAGTCAATGTTTCAAGGATCTGATCCTTGTAGCGTAAACGTTCCTTTTCATCATCGCCATGCTTTGCTTTTTCTACACAGTTATCACAAACACCACAACTATCGTAGTCCTCCTCACCGAAATAGGATAGCAAAATTTGTGTTCTGCAATTATCTCGTTGATGCACATAGGCAACGACTGCCTCCATTTTAGCCAGCTTCAACTTTCGTTTGGCCTCTAGCGCCTTCTGATCAATTGGCAATTGATTAATTGGCAGTTTTGGAAGGAGAAAAGTCAGTTGTGGCTGATCTTTTTGTTTTTGGTAATCAATGATGTCACGCTCGGCTAAAGAATTCAACGAGTTCCGAACTTGATCTGTTGATGCACCTAGTAATGCTGCAAGGTTCGTTTCTTGAATTTGGATGCTTTGATGATACAATTCTCCGCCATATAGGCGCAAGAGCCCTTTGATAATGGGATCGAATCCGGAGTTGGATACTTGAAACTCATACATCTTTCGCTGATCTAGAAGAAAAATCAACCTTGACGGACTGAAGAATGCTTCAGTCAGGTGAATCAACCCATACTCTTGCAGTGCCTTTACAGCATTAAAAACCTCTAATGGATGCCTATCAAAGCGTTTCGAAAATTCTTGAAAATCGAAATCAAAGCTCGTCTCGGGGTGGCTTCCGTTGGCAAGCTGAAAATAATTGCCTAGCATTTGATAGACGTCTTTAATCAGCGGCATAGCTGGTAATGACTGCTCTGTCTTCTTCCTTAAGTCATCAATGTCTTTTTGATTACTAATAATCAAAGCGAAGGCCTTGCGCTCATCTCTTCCCGCACGACCTGCTTCTTGATAATAAGACTCTAGGTTATCGGGCAAATCCATGTGCGCTACCAAACGCACATTGGCCTTATCAATACCCATTCCAAAAGCATTGGTTGATACCACTACTCTTGTTCTGTTATGAATCCAATCTTCTTGCCTTTGGCTTCGCTCTTCATGTGTAAGTCCAGCATGATAGAAATCTGCAGATATGCCATTACTTCGGAGCATTAAAGCTATTTCCTTAGCATGCCGCCTAGTAGATACATAAACTACGGAAGACCCTCCAACCCTATTTAACGCCTCCAAAAGCTTCCTTTCTTTGTGTTCTTCAAAACGAACGGAATAGGAAAGGTTAGCTCTAGCAAAACTCTTTGTAAAGACTTTGGGCTTTTTAAAAGCCAACTTTTCCTGAATATCCTTTCTCACCTTTGGAGTAGCCGTTGCGGTAAGGGCAATAACTGGCGTCTCAGGCAAGAGCGCTCTCAGTTTTTCAATTTCTAGATAGGCAGGCCGAAAGTCATAGCCCCATTGCGAAATACAGTGGGCTTCATCCACAGCTATTAATGAAACGCCACGTGTTTCATTTACCCTTTTAATTCTTGCTTGAAAAATCTCAGTTTTTAGCCGCTCTGGAGAGCAGTAGAGGAATTTGAGGTCAGAGTTCACAGCATTATCCAGTGCATGATCAATTTCTCGCTTTGATTGACCTGCGTGCAGCGCAATGGCCGAGATTCCTCGCTGTTTCAACTGATAGACTTGGTCTTTCATTAATGCGATAAGCGGAGACACCACTAAGCATAAGCCAGGCTGTGCCATCGCTGGAACTTGAAAACAAATGGACTTTCCTCCACCTGTTGGAAGTAGTGCCAATGTATCATGCCCATCAAGTACAGATTGAATGATATCTTCCTGCAAAGTTCTGAAGGCATCAAAGCCCCAGTATTGCTTTAGAATATCAATCGGTTGGTCCATAATTGAAACTATAAAATATTTTGTCTCTTAGTTAGTCAATCGAAGTGATCGATCTACTTTTGTTTGTTCAGAAATGCGGCAATTCCTTTTTGACAATCTTCCGAAGCCCTTGCCTTGGCATTTTGTACTGCGGCATGATTAAGCCCGTCCTCTAAACTCATTTCTTGTACCTGGGCGATCATCTGCTTAGTCGCTGCCATCGACTGACTCGAATTATTCTTAACAAGATTTTTTGCAAATTCATACACCTTCTCATCAAGGTCCTCAACTGACACTACATCATTGATCATCCCAAGACGCTTGGCTTTAGCAGCATCAATCAGATCACCTGATAGTAAAAGCTCCTTCGATTTTCCTTCCCCGATTTTTCTAAGTAAAAACACCATCACAATCGCAGGAATAAACCCAATTCTGACTTCCGTGTAACCAAATTTTGCATGAGAAGCAGCATAGGAAAAATCACAAAGTGCAGCTAAGCCACTGCCTCCAGCAATGGCATGCCCTTGAATTTTAGCGATTACAACTTTCGGGTGGGTATAAATTTGATAGAAAAGCTCTTTTAAATGATTTGAATCCGCTAAGTTTTCCTCATACGTATTTTTCTGAAGCTCTTGCAAATAGCCTAAGTCTGCTCCCGCGCAAAAGGCGTCACCAGCCGCAGCTAGCACAATCACTTTTGCTTCATCATCAGCCGCAGCGGAAGCAAAGGCTTCTTTTAATTCAGTCACCACTAAGGCATTTAAAGCGTTCCGCTTCTCAGGTCTGTTAAGGGTGATCGTTGCGATTCGATCGGTGATTTTATAGGTTACAAATTGCTTCTCTTCCATCGCTTGCTAAAATACCCATCCTGTCGAATGGAATGGTAGTTAATATTTAAAGAATCTGACTGACTTACCAATGATCGATCAATATACCAACTGTTAGTGGGATCGATGATTAGCTGGTTGAAACTTATCTTCCCTTCCAGTTGACTCAAATCATTTAATGCATTCTTACCCAAAATTAACCAATCCACATCAATGGAAGCTGAAGACTTCAGTCTACTGAGCACCTTTTGATCTAAATAAAGAATCTTAGCTCCTTTAAAAGTAATTAACGTGCCCAGAGGAGTGAAAGCCTCCACTACCTTAAGTTTATCATATATCGGTTGCTGTTTACTTCCTGAGCGCAATCTCTTCGGGTATAGATGAAACCTTTGGCCCTTACCATCTGCTCTATATGAGGAGTCTGCCAACAAGTAAGACTCAAATCCACTCCTAAAGTCAAGCACATTACTTCCGGAAACATCCATCACACTAAATTCATTTGTCTGAGCGAATTGAGAAAAGTGCCATACTTGAGAAACAGCTAATACTACACTGAAGACTAATGCATACTTAATGAAAACGAATCTCCTTTTGACCAAAAAAACGATCGCACAACACATTAGTCCGTAAATGATCCAGGTATCAAGAATAGATAAGTAAATACCATCCAAAGTGCTTCCGGGCAATTCACTAATCCAGAAGACAAGTCCATTTACAGCAACGATAAATTTGGTTACTAACCAACCTAATGTTCCAGCAACTACCGAAACCGCTGAAGTCGATAGCAAAAGTAAACCTGATGCTAAAATCACAAATGCCGCTGGAATGATAAAGAGGTTGGACAGCAAGAAGTAGGTTGGGAATTGGTGAAAGTACAGTACACTCAAAGGTGCAGTGGCCAATTGCGCGGCAATTGAAACACATGTAATCGCCCAAATTTTATCTATAAGCCAATGGTCAAATTGAACCAACGCATACAGCTTTGGTTGAATATAAACGATGCCAAAGACAGCCAGATAACTCAGCTGAAAACCAACACTCATAATGAGGTAAGGGTTGTAGAGCAATAAAGCCAAAGCTGAGGCCGCTAGGGTGTTATAGATATTAGTATTGCGTGACAATGCCCGCCCGATAGCAATGAAACTAAACATGGTGACTGCCCTCAAAACAGATGGTGAAAGACCTGTTAATAGTGCGTAAGACCATAACATGAGCATACTCAAAATGGCGAGCCACCACCGATACTTCCTTTTGGATAGACCGATTCTTTTAAGGACTAAGAAGACTAGAGCGTAAATAATTCCGACATGCAGGCCCGAAACGGCTAAAACGTGCATTGCCCCTGTAGCTGAAAAAGCCTGAATGACATCATCTTGAAGATCGTCTTTTACACCAAGCACCAATGCGAGTGTAATACCTCTAGCCCGGTCATCTGTGATAAGAGCACTAATGATTTCTATACTCTCAGATCTCAAGTAATTGGCTTTCTTCACAAACCAATTCATAGGCTCATGGCCAATTACTGTAAACTGATCGCCAATAAATTGTTGATGATAAATGCGGTTATAGGTCAGATACCTGCGATAGTCAAATTCGCCAGGATTGGCTGGAGGGGAAGTCGTTTCAGGCTTTCCGGTCACATAAAGCAAGTCACCGTATTTTACACTTTTGCCATTCTCTAAATCAAGGTAAGCACTGATCACCCCATCCGAAAGCTCCCAGTTGCCATCAATCAGTACTTCATATACCTCTAACCGACAACCAATACTCTTCTCTTTGGCTTCAGGGCTCTCAACAACGAGTGCCTTGTATGCCTCAATGACACCCGATTGATTCAACAAATGGTCGAGTCGGGCCTCATCTTTATAGCCCTCCAACCGCTGAGTCCCAAGTCCAAAAAGGAGAAAAAAGGCAAGGAAGGCTAATACAACTTGGTATCTGAAAGAGCTTTTTGAACTGAGAAAGAAATATAATATGATACCAGCAAATAGAAACTCCCAAGGAATCAGTACGAAAGTCCCCAGATAATGAAAACCCACTATTCCTAGTGCAAAGCAGATGGTAAGTCTTAATAATGGGAAAGCTGAAAAATACATTAGTTTAATTTATCTAAGTATTAGATAAATTAAACTAATTAATAGATTAGAATCAACTCAAGGTTTTCTTCATAAGGAAATGCTCGATACCAGCCTCTACGAATTTATCACCTACTTTTTCAAACCCGTAGCGTGCATAAAGCGGCATGGCATCCAATTGAGCATGCATATAAAGCAAAGTACCTGCCTCGAAAGTCGCAGCAATTTGAACTATTGCAGTTTGAACTAGCCTCTTACCTACTCCTTTGCCTCTGTGTTCCTTCAAAACGGCAAATCTTTCAAGCTTTACACCCTTATCCGTAGTTCGGTAACGACTCGTCCCAACGGGTTCGCCAGTGATGTAAGCAATGAAGTGAATTGACTCTTCATCAAGGCCATCAAATTCCTCCTCAGGGGGACATTCTTGCTCATCGATGAAAACTATTTCTCTAATCTTGAAAGCTTCCTGCAATTCCTGATCAGTCTCTATTTTTTTTACTCGTATCACTTTTGGTTTGTTCTTTGTCGTATGCTGTTATAATATCTTTTACAAGTTTATGCCGAACCACATCCTTGGTTGTTAGTTCAACGGTAGCAATGCCATTTACGTTACTCAACAATCGTACAGCCTCTGAAAGGCCCGATTTCTGATGACGCGGTAAATCAATCTGTGAGCCATCACCTGTCACAACAACCTTGGAGTTAGGACCCATTCGCGTTAAGAACATCTTCATCTGCATAGAAGTAGTGTTCTGTGCTTCGTCAAGCAGTACGAATGCATTATTCAATGTTCTTCCTCGCATATAAGCTAAGGGAGCAATTTCTATAATATTGTTCTCTTGATAGTGCTTCAGCTTTTCGATTGGGATCATATCAACCAAGGCATCATAGATTGGTCTTAAATACGGATCAATCTTTTCTTGAAGATCACCTGGTAAAAAGCCCAAGTTCTCTCCAGCTTCAACCGCAGGGCGGGTAATAATAATTTTCTGAACTTCTTTGTTCTTCAATGCCCTGACGGCCAGCGCCACAGAAATAAATGTTTTTCCTGAACCTGCCGGTCCAATGGCAAAAACAAGGTCATTGTCTTTCACCGCTTTTACCAAAGCGCGCTGATTGGCAGTTTTCGGCTTTATACCTGCCCCCCGAGTTCCGTAAACGAGCGTTTCATCTTTATCATCAGAAGCCATGTACTCCGACTCACGCTTAATGTATGCTTCTACATTTTCGCCTGTGATTTTCCCATACTTATGGTAGTGTTGAATAAGTGCATGAATCACATCGTTGATCTGAATAATCTCCGATGCGTTACCCTTTATAAGGATCTCATTCCCCCTAGAGACAATTTTACTCTTAGGAAATGCTGAGGCTATCTCTTTAATATTTCGATTTCCTATACCTAGGAAATCTACCATAGCCATGTTTTCAAGTGTGATGAGCTTTTCTACCAAGTGTAAGAAGCGATTTTAGTGATTGTCTAGGCTTAAAAATTCGATATTTTTGTTGGCGACTAAATTATAGAATAAACGCCAATAGTCATTCATGAGAATCATCACTTTCACATCAGATTTTGGATTAAGTGACCATTACGTGGCGTATACCAAAGCGGGCATTCTAAAAGAGTACCCTGAAGCTAACATTATTGACATTAGTCATCAGATCAAACCATTTGATTTGGCACATATGTCTCACGCTATTCAATCTGTTTTTCGTGAATTTCCCACTGGGACGGTTCATTTAATCGGAAATGAGCGTACTCAAAAAACTACTTCTTACATTATTGCCATAATTGAGGAACATATTTTTGTAAGCCCGAATAATGGCGTGCTCAGTTTGATCAGTGAAAAATCACCCACTGATTTATTTGAGATCGACCTAGACGAAGGCGAGGGTTTTGCAAAGTTACCAGCTATAGCCGCAAAACTGGCAAAAGGTGAGCAACCGGGTTCATTCGGAAAACCTACCGAAAACTTCACTGAATATATATCACGAAAAGCTCGTGCAACTAGAAAAGAGATTGCTGGCCATGTCATTCATGTAGATCATTATGGCAATCTAATGACCAATATTGAAAAGACAGATTTCGATATTCTCAGCCAAAACAAATCCTATCACATAACCTTTGGACGTGATACCGTCAAGCAAGTCAATGCACACATTTCCGATGTTGAGCTTGGAGAGGTATTCTTCATCTTCAATACCAGCAACAAATTGATGCTAGGAATAAATCAAGGACATGGCGCTCAATTGTTAGGGCTCGAATATGACAGCCCGATCATCATAAAATTTGAAGAGTGATGCTAATTCGAATAGTGAGAATGACCTTTCTACCAGAAGAACGTGATAACTTCCTTGAACTCTTTGATGAAAGCAAAGAAAAGATCAGACATTTCAAGGGATGCAGCCACCTAGAGCTCTTGGAAGATTACAATGATCTTAATGTATTCTCCACGTACAGCTATTGGAAAGATGAGGCTGCACTCAACGCCTACAGACACTCTGAATTATTCGCGGAAGTTTGGGCCAATACAAAAAGTAAGTTTGCAGCCAAGCCAGTGGCATTTTCATCAAAAAAATTCATTCAAGTCGATTAAGACTTTCGTAGGTCGGCTTGTTGTATAATCAAAAATCTTTATCCATTTTTGCACTCCCAATTCAGAATTGCCCAGGTGGCGGAATTGGTAGACGCGTTGGTCTCAAACACCAATGTCTTCGGACGTGCCGGTTCGACTCCGGCTCTGGGTACATCAAATGAAAAAAGGCTCCTCATAGAGGGGTCTTTTTTTTGTTTGACCTAACAACGGAGGGGTAGGCCTGTCTGCCTTAGAGTTCAAATGAAACAAAGCTCCACATCATGGGGCTTTTTTCTGCGCTAAGCAGCATTTATACACTTCAAAAATAATTATATATACCCTAATCAAACGAATTTTATCGGACAACTTATTGAAACCTTTCTTTTTTAACAAAAAAAGTCCTCCTGACACCCTAAGGAACGATTTATCGGTCACCTTTTAATAGAAATATACTACAAGGTAATATTTTTTGTATAGTACCATGTAACACATAGTACCTTTTTACGTATTTTTGTATACAAGGTCAACATCTTAAAAGAAAAACAAGATGAATTTAGAGAACACTCAAGTACAAATGCGGAAAGGAATCCTCGAGTTCTGCATACTGAATATTATTTCCAGAGGAGAGGTGTACGCATCGGATATGTTAGGAGAACTAACCTCCGCCAAAATCATGGTGGTGGAAGGTACACTCTACCCTTTGCTTACAAGGTTGCGAAAGGCAGGGTTGGTCGACTATAAATGGGTAGAATCAAACTCAGGGCCACCGAGAAAGTACTACACTATCACGGAATCTGGACAAGCCTTTTTGACAAGCCTAAGCAGCACTTGGCAAGAATTGGTCAATTCAACTTCTCAAATCATCTCAAATACTAAGTAAGCGGTCATGAAAAAAAACATAAGCATAAACATCAGCGGCATCATCTTTCACATCGAAGAAGACGGTTACGATAGGTTCAAAAAGTACTTGGACTCTATCAACAGGTATTTTGCTTCTTATGAAGACAGTGAAGAAATCATTGCGGACATAGAAAGCCGAATAGCCGAACTATTCTTAGAGAAACTAGATGATGGCAAGCAAGTCATATCCACAGAAGACGTAGATATATTAATTAGCACCATGGGTCAGATCTCCGACTTTGAGGCAATGGAAGAAGAAGATGACTTCGCCAAAGAAGAGTCTGCATCACAGAAAAAGCAAAAGGCAGAACAAAAAGATCAAAGTAAGAAGAGATCTACAAAGCATGAGTATGAGGGACCTAGAAAACTTGAGAGAGACACTAGAAACCAATTACTTGGAGGAGTTGCTGCTGGTGCTGCGCATTACCTTAAAATAGATCAAATTTGGCTGCGCGTTCTAGCCATCATCACCATACCCATTTCTCCAGTAGTCTACATTATTATGTGGATTGCGCTACCAGGAAATGATAGCATGATAGAACATGAGTCAGTGAAAAAGTTATATCGAAACCCTGACGATAGTGTTTTGGGTGGAGTTGCCTCTGGATTAGCAAACTACTTCAAAACAGAGTCACTCGTTTTACGAATCGCATTTATCGTGTTTACATTAGCTGGCGGAGCAGGCGTACTGGCTTACATTGTCCTTTGGATTATTACTCCAAAGGCCAATTCCATTACGGATAAAATGCAGATGAAAGGTCAAAAAGTGACCTTATCGAACATCGATTCTAGCATTAAAAAAACGAAAGAAGAAAGCTTAAACCCTAGGGGCGAAAACACTTTCACTACGATCCTTCTATTTCCATTTAGATTGATTGGAAAAATCTTTAGTGCTTTGGGCAAGGCATTCGCTCCATTGATGTTATTCATCGCTGCTGTGATCAGAATTTTCACAGGTGGAATTGTAGTGATTGTTGGTCTTTCAGTGATGTTCTCATTATTGGTCGCAGCTGGGGTTTTGATGGGACTCTACAACGGAGATTGGTTTTTCAACGGAGACGAATTTACTTACTTTCCGTACGAAGTATTTACAAACACCTTCCCTGAACTAGGAATATTATTTGTGCTTACGGCCATCTTTGTGCCGTTCCTATATGTGTTCATTGCTGGTATCACCATCATCGCCAAAAGAAGAGTGATGAGTAGCTCTGTTGGCTGGAGTATTCTTGGTGTATGGATGATAGCTGTAGTTGGTTCATTTGCCTTAGTACCAAACGTAATTCGTGACTTTCGAGATGAGGGCTACTATGAAGAGACTGAGGCTATAACCATAGAAGCAGACACACTTTTACTAGACATCAATACAATCACAAAAAGAAGCTTTGAATCAAGGAGGTATAGAAATGATTATCAATATGAATCTATATCTGAATTTACAGACCTAGACCTTGTTGCTAGTCGTGATGGAGAATTTAGTATCAAGAAAAGGTTTCATGCAAGAGGTAGGAACCCAAGAGATGCTGAAGAAAATGCTCAAGACGTCAGCTACAGTTATACTGTTGAAGGAGATAAAATCACCTTTGATTCAGAACTAACCTATAATCCTGATGCAGAATTTCGCTTTCAAGAGGCTGATATAACATTCTATATACCAAAGAATGTACCTTTTAAGGTTGGAAGAAATTTAAATTTAGTTCTTCATCAATTCAGCTATAAATACTCTTGGCATGAGATTTACCGAAACACATGGGCATTTAACGACAGCGGAAGACTTGAATGCTTGAATTGTGATGAGGATGACAATAGTCAAGGGGTTTCTAGTAATAGTGAGAATAACTATAAAAAATCCCTTAGTATAGAATCCTTTTCAAGTATTGATATCTCTGAAAACATGGAGGCAGTACTTACCATTGGAGAACAGCACGTAGTTACGCTAGAAGGACCAGAGTCAAAAGTAGAGCGAGTGGCCAGTAGGGTTAGTGACAGTAAGCTCAGTATAGACGAGGATGGTTCTGGTGGCGATTGGTCAAGGGTAAAGGTTTTTATCACGGCACCATCAATAGACTTTATTTCCTTGAAAAACGGAGCGAGCTTAACAATGAAAGCCAAAGGTCAGCCATCACTAGATGTTAAGACTTATGACGATGCTAGGTTCTCTTTAGACGGAGACCTAGACAAACTCGATCTATTCATCGGTGGCGATTCAAGAGTGGACATGTCTGCCTCTATCGGCAAATTAAGAGCCATTCTTACTAGGAAGGGTAGACTTTATGCCTATGAAGCAGATATCAGAGAGGCAACGCTAGACGCTGAATCAGAAGCTAGAGCTAGGATAAACGTAAGCGAATACCTAAGAATTTCTGCCTCTGGATTCTCTTCTATTCGCTATAAAGGAAGCCCTGAATTAAACATAGTTGAGGAAAGTAATTCAGCCACCATTAGTAAATACTAGACCAAAAGTAATAATTATAGGAAGCGGACTTAGGTCCGTTTCCTATTCTCAATCCCCTTTAAAACACTCATTTATATTACATTTACTTAGGGATGCATCCTTTAGAGAAAAAAGCCTCTCTACAGATGCAACCCTTTTTATCATTTATACATCTACCCTGTGTAGTCAACCAAATAATGCTTCAAATCAAACGGTCAAAAACTGAAGAGAAGCTTCTCGAAGAATGCCGAAAAGGCAATAGAAAAGCGCAGCGGGACTTGTACGAAAAGTACTCGTCCATGATGTTTGCTGTATGCCGTAGGTATATCAGAGATAGCTCAGAAGCAGAAGATGTTTTGGTTTGTGGGTTTACAAAAGTGTTTGCCAAAATCGACCAGTTTAAATCAGAAGGAAGTTTTGAAGGCTAGATTCGAAGAATAATGGTCAATGAGGCACTTTCGTACATCCGCAAGAATAAAAGCATGTATTTGGAAGTAGAGATTGAAAAAGCGGATAGAGAACCAGACTATAGTCAAGTTCAAGATCAGCTGGAGGTAGAAGATCTACAGAAATTAATAGATCGACTTCCCTCGGGTTACAAAACCGTTTTCAATCTGTACGCCATTGAAGGCTTTTCGCACAAGGAAATAGCAGCCCAGTTGGGAGTAAGTGAAAACACTTCGAAATCTCAATTGAGCAGAGCAAGAGGACACTTAAAAAACCTCTTGATCGAAGCTGAAGATTATTTGAATGATAAAAAAGTAAGATATGAAGGATAACAAAATAGATGACTTATTCCGCAAGGGACTAGCATCACATAAAATAAGCGCGCCTTCAAACGCTTGGGATAAGATTGAATCTCAGCTCCCAAAGCAATCTAAAAAAGGTATTTATTTCTGGATAAGTATTGCCGCTTCGCTAGCACTAGTTTTCACTTTCGGCTGGATTATGTTAAGCAACGCTAATAGTGACGAGTTACTTAATGAAAACCTAAGCAACATTACTGTCGAAACGGAAAAGAAAGACGTCAATCCTTTAAAAGAAACACCGAAGGCTTCTCTACCGGATATCATAACTCCTGAAGAAGGAGTTGCTAAAAACTTAGTCGCTAAGTCTACATCAGACAAGGACGAACAAGAGCAAATTGCTAATAGAAATATCACGCCTTCTATTACTGTGAACCCTCAAATCTTACAACTTAATGCACAGATAGAGGAAAGTGTTCAAGAAGTGACAACACTGGAATTCAAGGAAATTGAGCTGATCAAAATGGATCAAAGGTTCGCTCCAAAGTTTGACCTCATTGAAAGCATAGCTCAAAATAACTTCATGATCGACTTCTCTGTCGATTTAGAAGCCTACTTAAATAGTCCTCAGAACACATCAGAATTACCTGGCAAAAGAAAACGCTTCAGCCTCCTTAGTGGAATTGTGAGTGTTGCCAAAGGGGTAAATGGCGGAAAGCTTGCGCTCTCCGAAATAAGAAAGTCTAAAAACAACTTCTTCACTAATGATCTCAAATATGGAAGCAGTGAAGGAGAAGACGAAGACTTAGAGGATAACCTTGACGAACAAGAGGATAATCTGAACAAAAAATAATCTATAACTCAAAATCTATAAAAATGAAAATCATCTCTAAACTAGCCATGGCGATAATGTTGGTCACATTATGTCTTGCACAAGTCAACGCACAAGACTTGGTTGAAAAAACAGATCCTGGATCAACTATCCCTGTTATCGAAGGCAAACAAAAAATAGAAATATTCAACCTCTACAAGGACGACTATAAGTCAACCTTTCAAAAGGATATATCAGTAAGCAACAGCAGCAACAGAGATAAGCGTATCAACGGTTTCTGGGACAAAGAATGGGGAATCGACAAATATTATCCGAGAAGAGGTACTGAGAATTTTGTTAACGTGTACGTTGGTTTGAACAACTATTTAGAAGACGATGAACTGCCAAACAGTAACTCTTTGATTAGTCTTCGCCCCCTCGGCTCTTGGTACCTTGGATTAAACTTTGACAACGTAACGCATGTTGTTGGCCCACTCTATTTAGATTGGGGAGCTGGACTGAGCATCCAAAGTTTCAGCTTCGAAAACACACGCGTTAGAATCCTCAAGGGTAATGACAACATTTCCTTTACTGAGGAAAATAACATAACTGGTGATGTAAGTAAGCTTAGTATGAGCCACGTCAACCTCCACTTTGTACCAACTATATCATTTGGTAGATATAGCGCCTTCAGAGTGGGCTTAGGTGGATACGCTGGGTATCGAATAGGTGCTCGCACAAAATACAAGTATGACGATGCGAATGGAAACAGGCAGAAGGATAAAACAAATGATAACTGGTACATTAATCCATTTAGATATGGCATAAGAGCAACGGTAGGCTGGGACTCTTTTGATCTCTTCTTCAACTATGACCTAACCGAACTATTTGAAGACGACATTATTGCCCCTAGACTTAATCCAGTAACATTCGGGGTGATATTTTAAACAACAATTCAAAAACTCAAAATGATCAGACCAATTGGTTGATAGTTCCCAGGCTTATGCCAGAGAATGTCAACCAGTAATGGTCACGTCTGATCAACAAAAAAATATAGCAATATGAAACAGGTTTACAGAATACTATTGATCTGCATGATCGCAAGCTTTTCAGCCCAAACGTTAAGTGCTCAATGGCGATGGGGACGATATGATGACTTTGAGAGACTAGATACAATTGTTAGTATTCCAAAATACAGCAACAATAGCCTCTACATTTCAGACAATGACTTTTACCTACGATTAAGCTTTCTAGGCTTAGAACTTGAAGTAGAAGATGATTGGGATAGTGACTGGAGAAGCAGAAGAAGAAGGTCTCAAAACGTTGAGTATTATGAACAACATGATCATGGTACATTGAAAGGATTAAACTTTGAATATGGATTAGCTAATCTTTTAAATGATGGCGAGTTTCCATCCTCAAGCGACCTATATCAGGTAAAACCCATCGGATCTACTTTTGTCGGTTTAAGTTGGAACCATACTTCTTATATCTCAGGGCCTCTCTACCTAGACTGGGGCGGAGGGCTTACTTGGTACAATTACAAGTTTGAAAACGCTGCCGCTCGTCTCGATCCAAATGGTGGAGAACTTAACTTTGTCGAAGATCTTAATATCAATAGCGCCATCAAGAGTAAGTTAAAAGTCACCTACTTAAGTTTTACAGCCGTACCGATGTTCGACTTTGGGCGCGGTAAACGACTAGTGAGAGTCTATGAAGAAGACGATGTAAGAATTGCAGTAAGCTCGCGCAAAGGGTTCCGAATCGGTGTAGGGCCTTATGTCGGCTTAAGACTTGGCAACAAAGCCAAATACATTTTTAAAGATGATGCTGGGCGTGATAAAGTAAAAGATAAAGGAGGCTTCTTCGTGAATGACTTTAGATATGGCCTTAGGCTGCAAATGGGAATTGATGGATTCGATATGTTTGTGAATTATGACATGAACGAACTTTTCGAAGACGGCCGAGGCCCAAAGCTAAACCCTGTGAGCATAGGCGTGATTTTTTAATCACAATTCACAATCATTCAAAAGGCTGAGGCGATTATTTCGTTTCAGCCTTTTCATTCTCTAAGCCTGTCTTCAGCATCCAGTCCTTCTCTTCTCCCTTAAGTTTAAAAAACTTCACAAAGTACCTTTCGCTTGGTCGGTTTGATGTAATCAAGAGTAAAAACACTGTAAAGACTAGCGCATACACCATATCGCCCTTCTCATAAAGGCCATAAGCACCAATACCAGCACCTAAAGCCCACATCACATTTCTATAAATAATTGGCTTTCTTACGGCAATTAGCTTTACGTCAAGCTCCTCTGTTCTTGCCAAGGCCTTCAAAAGATCTGCTTTCCAGGTCGCTAAAGTTCTCATCAGTATATAGACGAAACCGATTGCCATTACACCATGAAACATGATGTCGGTATTTTCAAAAAACGTATTCCTCAAACCTCCAGTACTTTCCTTTTCTAGGAAAACCCAACCAAAAGCGACTAATGGAAGCACTAGAAACAGGTAACCTATTGATTCAAGTGATTTTATGAACTTTCTTTTGTCAAAATTCGCATCTCTGAGTTTCATATATTTATACAATATTGGTCAAAACAATAATTTGCTAACGAACGTTAGTATGTCTACCTTTGAATGAATGGAAATTCTAGTTAAAAAGAATCGTAAGCAGCAGATCGAAGAAAAGGCTACAACCCTCTTTAGAGAACGAGGCTATGCAGCCACTTCTATGAGAGATCTTGCACAAGTTCTCGGCATAGAAGCAGCTAGTCTTTATTCTCACATCAAATCTAAAGAAGAAATTCTTCAAAAAATATGTTTTCGCATGGCGGATGAATTTTTTGAAGCATGGAAAGATGTTGAATCAGTGCAGACCAGTGCTTCAGATAAAATTAGTAAGGCTGCCATAGCACATGTGAAGGTTATCACGAGAAACACAGATGCGTCAGCAGTATTCTTCAACGAATGGCGACATTTAAGTGAGCCTCACTTAAGTGACTTTCTTGCCATGCGCGATGACTATGAAGGACGATTCATTCAGATTATAAAAGATGGAATGGCGTCAGGTGAATTTGAGCAAGTTGATGCAAAATTCATGATGCTGACCATATTATCATCATTAAACTGGACTCACAACTGGTATAAACCAGGGGGTTCATTGACACCAAAAGAAATTGGTGTTAGACTATCTAATTTAGTTTTAAACGGTTTAAAAAAATAATTTATGTACGGAGGTGGAAACGTATTCGAATCAATGAAAGCCACAGCACTTGCTGAGGAAGATCCAATCAAATTAGCTGAATTTGAAGCTAGAATTGATCGTGGTGAAAAAATTGAACCTAGTGACTGGATGCCGCAGCTTTATCGCAAGCAGCTGATCAGAATGATTGAGCAGCATGGTCATTCAGAAATTATTGGTGCATTACCAGAAGGAACATGGATCACGAGAGCCCCAGGCTTCAAAAGAAAATTGGCCCTAATGGCGAAGGTTCAAGACGAAGTGGGTCATGCCCAACTACTTTATTCGGCTGCCGAAACCCTCGGTAAACCAAGAGAGCAACAACTAGAGGACCTAATCTCAGGAAAGTCGAAGTATTCGAACATTTTCAATTACCCTGCTTTCACATGGGCTGATTCATGCTTTATCTCATGGTTGGTTGATGCAGGAGCGATAGTTAACCAAATCGCGAATTCTAAAGGGAGTTACGGCCCTTATTGCCGTGCCCTTGAGCGTATTTGTGCTGAAGAATCATTCCACTTGAAATATGGACACCACTGTGTGATCCATTTAGCCACAGGCACTAAAACGCAACGAGAAATGATGCAAGCCGCTGTTAACAGATGGTGGGCACCTATGATGCACTTCTTTGGTCCTTCAGATAAAATCTCTGTCCACTCAGAAATTTTGATGCGTTGGAAAGTGAAGATGGCATCAAATGATGAATGTCGTCAACAGTTCTTGGACATGTATGTTCCAAAAATCTGGGAACTTGGTTTGACCATACCTGATGAGAACTTGATGAAGAATGAGACGACTGGTCAGTGGGAGTTCTCTGAGCCAGACTGGGAAGAATTTAAGAGAGTTATCAATGGTGATGGCCCTTGCAACAAGGAGCGAATTGCAGTGAGAAGAATGGCGGAAGAAAGAGGTAGATGGGTAAGACAAGCACTGCTTGCCCCTAAAGCAAAGTACGTAACGCCTTTGGCATAATATAGCATGTTGAAATCACTTGACCCAAGGGTAAACAGGCTGTCAATACCAGACGATTTTGAAGCTCCAATGGCAGCTAAAGAGCAATTGGATCAGTTTGAAACTTATCAATCTTTTATTCAAACTAAAGAAGGTAAACCATTTGAACATGCCGGGACTGTTCACGCTCCAAATGAAGAAATGGCATTCCTTTTTGCCAAAGAGCAGTTTAGTAGACGTGGTACGTTTTGCCATGCTTTGTGTGTTGTTAAGACCGAATTGATCTTGGTATCAGAATTCACTGACAATGGGCAAGACGTTTACGATACATTCAAGGGTAGTTACTCGGGAGACACTTCAGCATCTTTTGAAGTCTTCCATTCAGTAAAACGTGGTAAGCATCACAAACACATCGGCACTGTAGAAGCTAAAGACTTTGAAGATGCGTTGTTAGCGTCAAAAGAAACTTACCCACGTGACAAACCCGTATTCAATGTATGGATTGCTAAATCTGAGGACATTCTTATGTCGGATGAAGAAGATGCAGACATCTGGAATACGCTGAAAGAAAAGAAATATAGGGATGCCATCGATTATAAGGCGGCAGACAGAATCAAAGCATTCAAAGCAGAACAGGGATAAGGATGAATCAAAACGCAATCAAAGACTTATTGTATAAGATGGCCGATGATCAATTGATCCTTGGACATAAAAATTCTGAATGGACTGGTTTTGGCCCTTTGTTAGAAGAAGACATTGCTTTTTCATCAATGGCGCAAGACAAAGTTGGACAGAGCTGGCAATTATATAAAATACTCAACGAGCTAGGTGAATCAGATCCTGATACTGTCGCTTTCATGAGAAATGCAGAGCAGTTTCACAATTCACAGTTTGTAGAGTTGCCCAATGGCGAATATGATTTCAGCCTGATCAGACACTTTTTGTTTGACACAGCAGAGTTAATTCGTTTTCAGATGTTGGCTGAGTCTAGCTTTGAAACATTGGCCAACTTGGCTAAAAAGATTAAAGGCGAGACCAAATACCACAGCATGCATGCTAATATTTGGATCAAACAACTTGGTTCTGCTACCGAAGAGAGTATCTCTCGACTTCAAGATTCATTAGATAAGTCCATGCCATATGCTTTGGGAATGTTTGAAGTTTCTGAATTCGAGCAAGATCTGATTAACGAGGGGTTATTCGCGGGAGAGGAAGCGCTCAAAGCACAATGGAAGACCAAAGTCACGGAAGTAATTTCAGAAACGAGTTTAATACTTCCCGACATGGAAAGTATCACACCGGTTTACGGTGGTAGGTATGGAAAGCATACTGAGCATCTTCAGCCTTTGCTAACGGAAATGTCAGAGGTATTCAATGTAGACCCAACAGCTGACTGGTAATATTTAATTAGAGGAGCATCATGAGCAGTGTCAAAGATTTAGAGGTTAGTGAGATCAAGGAATGGCTTGAGGAAGTTAAAGATCCCGAGATCCCTGTATTGTCCCTCAATGACCTTGGAGTGATCACGGGTATTGATGTTGACTCTTCTGGCAAAGTAACCGTAAACATGACTCCTACATTCACCGGCTGCCCAGCTATGGATGTAATGCAGCAAGATGTTAAGGACGTTTTAGTAAAAAAAGGCATTAAGGATCATGAAGTCATCGTTTCTTTCAAAACCCAATGGAATTCAAATATGATTTCCGAAAGAGGGCGAAAGGCACTGAAAGACTTTGGCTTGGCACCTCCTCCAGAGCACAATATGATTGTGGATATCGATATAATCGAAAGAGCGAGTTGCCCACATTGCAATAGTGAGAACACTGAAATGAAGACTCCCTTTGGGCCTACCCTCTGCAGGTCAATGCATTACTGCCACAATTGCCTTCAGGCCTTCGAACAGTTTAAACCCCTATAGTTTTTTCCATAACGAATCAACAAAGTATTGATTCGAATCGGTAAAATTCTTTACAATTTCAAAGCCGGATTCAACCACATAAGCTTCTATCATTTTCATTGAATACTTCTGCGAAACTTCTGTATGAATAGCTTCCCATGCATCAAACGAATAAGACTCCTTTAAGGCTTCAATGTAAACCGTCTGCTCTTTCCTTGAAACGATGTGACTCTTTGTCTCCCCAGTTATTGGATCGTAAGTAGGAAAGTGATCAAAGTCTTCGATGTTAAAATTAGCGCCTAATTCTTTATTGATTCGTGTCAATAAATTCAAATTGAACGCCTTAGTCACACCTTCTTTGTCGTTGTATGCTGAAAGAATTTTTTGGGGACTTTTCATTAGATCGAAACCTATCAAAAGCATATCACCTGATTTAAGGTGCTCTCCAATGTGAGTCAAAAATCCAACACCTGAAGACTTACCGAAATTGCCAATGTTAGATCCAAGAAAGAGCACTATTTCTTTTGAACTATCATTTGCCGCTAAATCTTCAAGTCCAGAGAAGTACTCACCTATTATCGGCTCTACCTTGAGCGAAGGCAATTCTACCTGCAAATCGCCTTGGAGTTGGTCTAGGACATTTCCTGAAATATCAATTGGAGAGTATGTAAATGAGGCATTCTTGTCTAAAAAGTGAGATAGTAACACTTTAGTCTTTGTCCCATCTCCAGCACCTAATTCTACTAGCCTAAAAGTGTTATCATTTCCCAAAAAGCACTTAAGTATTTCGTCTTTCTGACGGACAAAAATCTCAAATTCAGCACGTGTTAGATAATATTCATCAAGATCCATGATCTTCTGAAAAAGCTCATCACCTTTTTCATCATAAAAATATCTTGAAGGCAAGGTCTTTTGTGACTTATCTAGACCGCTTTTAACGTCAATTGCAAAGGCATCTATTGCCTCCCTAGTCTCACTGCTCATACTCCTATAATGTCTCTGCTAATCTTAATCCTGTGAACTGCCAACGTAAATGTGGGTGGAAAAAGTTTCGATAAGTCGGTCTGATATGATTTCTCATGGTCGCAAAAGAACCTCCTCTTAACACCATTTGATTCACCATAAACTTGCCATTGTACTCGCCCAAGGCCCCTTCTACTTTGTTGTAAAAAGGATACGGTAAATAAGCACTATTGGTCCACTCCCAAACGTCACCAAAGAATTGATAATCTTTCCCTACGCGTGGCATTGTTCTGTAATTTCTTTTGTCCAGAAAATTTGCTTCTTCTGGCACTTGAGGTTGATATTGCTTACAAGCTACTTCCCACTCAAATTCTGTTGGTAGTCGCTTCCCTTTCCATTTGGCAAAGGCATCGGCTTCATAAAAATTGATATGAGTAATCGGTTCGTCTGGGTTTACTTCTTCAAGTCCAGCCAAAGTATAATGCTTCCATGCCCCAGTCCCAGCTTCCTTAAACCAATAGAATGGTGCCTTGATCGTCTCCTTTTTAGCCCACTCAAATCCTTCCATCAACCAATAGTTATGGTTTTCATATCCACCCGCTTCTATAAATTCCATGAACTCACCTGCTGTCACCAGTCTATCTAATACTTGATAGCTGTGCAGAAATACTTTGTGTTGACCTTCTTCATTATCAAAATGAAAATCGGTGCCACCATAGCCAATATTGTATATCCCTTCTTCAACCTTCAAGTATTTCTCTTCAAGGACTGGTTGTGATTGATCACCTCCGAAGGCTTTATAGGCTGGAAATAGTGGATTTATACCCAAGATATGTTTGATATCGTATATCAGAAGCTCTTGGTGCTGCTGTTCATGATTCATCCCAATTGTGAGTATTGAGATCAGCTCATTGTTTAGTTTTTCTTCCGAAAGAAAGTGTTTCATGTGCTCATCCACATAGTTGCGATAAGCCATAATTTCATTTACCCAAGGCCTAGTTAGAGCACCTCTTTTTGATCTCAGCCAACGATCACCTTCTGTTTCATAATAACTATTGAATAGAAAGTGGTAATCCTTATCAAAAACCTTATAGTCTTTAAGGTGATGCTTCAAAACAAAGTTTTCGAAGAACCATGTGGTATGCGCCAAGTGCCATTTCGGAGGGCTAACATCCTCCACAGGTTGCACAACAAAATCTTCCGGCTGAAGTGGCTCGCAGATCTCCTGGGTCATACGCCTGATCTCAATATATCTTGACAGTAACTCTTGGTTGTTTATGACTTGAATTTGCTCATTCAGCTTCATAAAGCTGATTTAATGAAATTATGCCGAAAAGGCAAAGGTCAATTGTTATGCTTAGCTAAATCTATGTCAGTTGCGCCACATTTATAGGGACAAAAAAAGCCCGAAGAATATCTCCGGGCTTCAAATTTCTAGCATTAAGGCTATCCTATTTCGATTACCACATCATCGGTTAGGGGGTGGCTAACACATGGAAGTACATAGCCTTCGTTGATTTCAGCTTCAGAAAGCCCTTCCTCTTCGTCCATTTTAACTTTTCCTGAAAGACACTTTCCTCTACAAGCAGTACAAAGTCCACTTTGACATGAGAATGGTAAATCAACATCTTCTTCTAAGCCTTTCTCAAGGATGGTTTCACCTGGCTCAACCGTATACTTATACTCATCACCATCATAAATGACTGTAACTTCTCTCGCAACAATTTTTCCGTCATTCGCATCGACTTCTTTAGCTGCAGAAGCAGTCGTAGACACGAAGCTTTCCTTTCTCACTTGAGCATCCGGAACTCCCAATGCACTAAGAGAGGCTAGTGTCAGGTCCATCATAGGTGTTGGCCCGCAAACAAACATCTCAGATTTGCTGACGTCCAATGTCTCGAGTACTTCACCGATGATCTCCTGCGTCAAATAGCCTTCATGAGAGTCAATCTCACTATTCGCTGTCTCTAACACATGAACAACATTGAAACGATCATCCGAAGTCATTTCATTGATGGCATCATTAAAAATTATACTCTCCTTATTTCGGTTGGCATAAACGAGTGTCACTTTGGAGTTAGGCTCTTGGTCAAGCGTTGATTTCGCGATCGACATCAAGGGTGTAATTCCACTACCCCCACCAAAAAGCACGATATGCCTTTCATTTGAGGCGGAAAATTCCGTGGTGAAATTGCCGTTAGGTTCCATCAACTTAATGACATCACCAGCATTGACACTATCATTCAAGTAATTGGAGACAATCCCTCCTTCAACTTTTTTGACAGCCACTGCAGGATGTGCATCCACGAATGGAGATGAACAAAGGGAGTAAGCCCTTCTCTCCTCTTTTCCATTCACATTGACAATCAAAGTCAAAAACTGACCTGACTTATAGTCGATAGTCTCACCTTCTGGTTGTTCGAAGTGTATGCTCACTGCATCGGCAGTTTCACGTATAACGTCTTTTACTTTGAGGTTCAAGTAGCCTGTTTTAACAGCCTGAACCTTATTTTCTTTCTTCTTAAATAAGCCGAATGCCATAGTCTAATTTTCTATTATCCGATTACTCATTGCTTAACCTTAATAGTCAAGTTTAAGTTTGATTTTGACCTAATTTTTTGATCACGCAAAAGTAAAGACTATATCACTAGAAAGGAAGTGATCTTAGGAGCATTAGCCCTATCTAGGCCTAGTAGTACTCTTATGATTTTGTATCTTTGACCTTTCTCAAAACTGAATAAGATTTAATGGAATTAAATAGCCTTACCGCCATCTCACCAGTAGATGGTAGATACCGCAGAGTTACTTCTAGCTTAGGTGCATACTTCTCAGAGTTTGCACTGATTAAATACAGAGTTGAAGTAGAAATAGAATACTTCATTGCGTTATGTGAAATGCCATTGCCTCAACTTGAGAAAGTCGACGGTAAGTTATTCGACTCATTAAGGGCTATCTACACTGAATTTTCCGAATCTGATGCCACGTCAATCAAGGAGATTGAGAAAACAACCAACCATGATGTGAAAGCGGTAGAGTATTTCATCAAAGAAAAATTCGATCAGTTGGGGCTAGCAGCCTTTAAGGAGTTTATCCATTTCGGTCTTACTTCTCAGGATATTAATAATACATCCGTTCCATTGACGATCAAAAGAGGCCTACATCAGGTCATCGAACCTGCTCTGATAGAAGTTAATGACCTGATCAAGAACATGGGTGAGATGTGGGCGAAAGTCTCTATGCTAGCCAAAACGCATGGCCAGCCAGCTTCTCCAACACGACTAGGCAAGGAGATGCAAGTATTCAGCACTCGCATCGATGAACAGTTAGTACAACTTGGTGACATACCATTTGCGGCTAAGTTTGGTGGTGCCACCGGTAATTTCAATGCACACCACGTAGCTTACCCAAATACTGACTGGATTGAATTCGGTAACCATTTCGTTAGCGACTACTTAGGTTTAAAGAGAAGTCACCCTACGACTCAAATAGAGCATTACGATCATCTCGCGGCCCTGTTTGATGCTTTAAAAAGAATCAATACCATCTTGATCGATTTTTCTCGAGATGTTTGGCAGTATGTTTCAATGAACTACTTCAAGCAGAAGATCAAAGAAGGAGAAATAGGATCATCCGCCATGCCGCATAAAGTCAACCCTATTGACTTCGAGAATGCTGAGGGTAACTTCGGAGTTGCCAATGCCCTATTTGAGCACCTCTCGGCTAAACTTCCTATTTCAAGACTACAAAGGGACTTAACTGACTCAACCGTATTAAGAAATGTTGGCGTGCCGCTAGCGCACACTTTGATAGGCTTGAAATCTTTAGTGAAGGGTATTAACAAATTAGAGCTTAACCAATCGGCCATTGATGCAGACCTTGAAAGCAATTGGGCCGTGGTAGCAGAGGCGATTCAGACGATCCTTCGAAGAGAAGGTTATCCAAAACCTTATGAAGCATTAAAAGGTCTAACTCGCAAGAATACTAAGATTACAGAGTCGACTATCAAAGATTTTATAGAAACGCTCAATATATCTGAGGCGATTAAAGCGGAACTCAGGGTAATCAGCCCTTTCAATTATACGGGCCAGTAATAATTACAAAGACATAAAAAAAGCCCCAAATGGGGCTTTTTTTATGTCTTTGTATCTTAAGAAAAACTATCTCTCTTGAATTCTTTCGATCATCGTATCAGACTTAGGATCGTACTCCAACAATGGATTGTATAGAATTTTACCTTCACGGAAGTCATATAGTGTCAGTGTTCTCAACTCATAGTATGCATCCCAGTATTGTCTTAAGGCATCGATATAATTTCTGATTGCTGAATCCTTTGTATCTCTTGCATTGTTCAACTCGAGAATCCCAACCTTACCAGCTAAGTAACGTCCGTTAGTCACTTCAAAGCCTCTTTGAGCGATTTCTTGTCGTTTTAAGGCAATTTGAATTTGACTTAAGATTTGATCAAAGTTTCGAACTGCATTGGCGATTGTTTGCTCAAAAGTTACTTGCTCCTGCTCGATATTAAACTCAGTTAAGTTTTGCTGCTCTCTGGCTTGATTCATTCTAGCCTTATTTCGACCACCATCCAAAATAGGTAAAAAGAAGTTCAAACTAACCCTAGACCCTGCGGCTACATTGTTTCCATCGTAAATTCCACTTAGGTTGTTTGTCTGCGCACTCACATATCCATAACTGGCATTTAAGGATGCACTAAAACGAGCGGCCCTTGCCTGTGCAATTCCTCTCTCTGCCTCCAGTCTTCTTACTTGAAAGTCTAAGTATTCCTCTCGGTTTTCCTTAGCATAACTTAGCGCCTCCTCATAATCAATATTGAATACAGGTGCATCAGCAGGCGGTACTAATTCAATTTGTACATCATCAGTAAGCCCTATGAAATTCCTTAAATCAAGTGTATTCGATTGTACATCCAACACAGCCTGGGCAGCATTACTTTGTGCTGTAATCAAGTTCAATTCAGCATTCAACACTTCATCTTCAGTTGTTGTACCAATGTTGTACCTACCCTGCTGAATCTTATTGATCGTGTCAGCTGCTGCTTCATTCTGCTTCTCAATCTCCAGATTTTTCTGTTCTATTAACAATTGAAAGAACAATCTCGATGCTGTTCTCGATGCACTTTCGATATCCTGTACATAGGCTCTCTTAGATTTCTCGTATTCTAATGGTTCAATCTGTCTATTCCATTTAAACTGATTTACAGCAAAAAGTGGTTGCGATATTGAAATTCCCACAGGATCACCTTGGAACAAAGTCTGTTCTGACCCGTCAGTATAATTATCGAATCTATTGACGTTAGTTTCAAATGAAACCGTTGTATTCGTCCAGGGCAATACTTGTTGTAAGCCCAAACTCAAATCAGAGTTATTCTGATTTACAGTTCTAAAAACCACGGTACCATCAGGTTGGTTAATTGGGATGGCTCTGTCCTGATAACTAGGTACAGTACCTCTCAGCAATAGCTGAGGCTGAAGGCTTGCACGAAACACTCTGTAACCCCAATAATTCAAATTTCTACTGGTTTCAGCTCTTTTAGCCGCTCTTGAATTAGCTTTCGCCAAGTCAATCACTTCATCGAGTGTTAATACTCTCTTTTCTTGAGCAATTGATATTTGAGTTAGGCAAAAGATTGCCAGGAATAAAAAAATGACCTTTTTCATATGTGTTTGATTATTCGTGTCTTAATGATGTAATCGGATCTTGCTCTGCAGCACGCTTTGCTGGTGTAATCCCAAAGACAAGTCCTACCGTGGCAGCCACACCAAATGATATAAGTATTGATGAAAAGCTTATTTCCGTTGGGAAATCTGCTAAACTCGATACTGCAAAGGCTAAACCTACGCCAAGTAAGACGCCCGCGATTCCACCACTCACAGAGATCACTACAGCCTCGAAAAGGAACTGCATAATGATGTCACTCTTTTTCGCACCAATGGATAGTCGGAGACCAATCTCCTTAATACGTTCTAGTACGGAGGCTAACATGATGTTCATAATACCAATTCCACCAACAAGTAGGGAAATTGCAGCAATAGCAGCTAAAACAATGTTAAATATGTTCTGGGTTCTTTGCTGTTGCTTTAACAACAGTTCAGGAATAGATATTTCATAATCTACCACCCCGTAGTGCCTTCTTTCTAGCATTCTAGCCATCACATCGGCAGTAGTATTCAGTTTTGATGACTCATTTACCTGAACAACCAATCGATCAATTTGGTGATAGTTGCTTGGTTTGTCGTCATCAGCGGCTACTGTAGTTGTAATTGAGAATCCACCTCTACCGCCAAAACCAAAGCTTGTACTTCCAAAACTCTTCTTGAGCCCAGAACCGGTTACTAAATCCCTGTTGATATATCTAACCAAGACCGTTTGAATGGGTGTATACACATCCATATTATAGTCTCTAATCCCAAGGTTTGTAATGGCCTGCTCTGAGATATACCTCCCTTTTAACACACCTATTACTTCAAGCCACTGACTACCCACCTTGATTTTCTTACCGATTGGATTTTCTCTTGGAAAAAACTTCTGTTGTATACCTTTTCCGATAATACAAACGGGAGTTCCCTTCTCAAGCTGAATCTCAGAGAACATTTTACCTTCCTGAAGGTCGAAATTAGCTACTTCGAAGTAGCTAGGCTCTACACCAACCAATTTGGCTGATTTCCTGATGCCGTTCTTGATAATATAAGTCTCTATTAATATCTCAGGGCTCAATTTCTTAATACCGGGGATACTTTTTCGAATACTTTCAACATCTAATAGTTTTAGACCAGGAGAGAAATTCGTTCCCTCTTCATCGTCTTCTCCAATTGTCTGCTCCACTTGCTCAACTATGGGCTGAACAATAATATTGTTCACACCTACTAGCTCTATCTGTTCTAGTATTTCTGATTGCGCACCATTTCCAATCGCGAGCATCGCAATTACTGCAGCTACTCCGAAAATGATACCCAAAGCTGTCAAGAGTGATCTTACCTTATTGGCAATCACCGCCTCCATAGCTATATAGAAATTGGACAGTAAACTCTTCTTATTAATATTCATGTGAAGAGTTCTTAATTAGTTGGTTGGTTTCCTCCTGAAGTTGCTGCACCTGAAGTAGCTGGTCTACCACTTGGTCTACCACCACCTCTTTGTCCACCACCACCGAAACGTTTCATCATTTCAGTAGCCTGAGTAGCATCCATGCCTCTATCCTTGAATCTTTGGATCACCTCTGGAGTCATTTGACTACCGTCAGGCATTAACCACTCCGAATCATCACTTAACAACTGCTCAGGAGCCGATTGATATTTTTGCATTCTAGTACCATTCAACTCAGGAATGAGTTTTGGTTCTTTACCTTCGATATTATCAGGAAAAGATAAGTAAACCATATCACCTGCTTCGATACCCATTTCAATAACTGCAGCATTGCTATTAGTCAAGCCTACCTTAACTTCTTGTAGCATACCACCTTTTTTGACAACGTAGTTAATAGAATCGTTGAACACTTGAAGACATTCAAGTGGTAAAAACACTACATCATCGAGCTTTTGAGTAACAATAATGTTACTTGTCGTCATGGCTGGTCTTAAGTCAGAATCAACTTGGTTCAACCTTACAATTACTTCAAACACTTTCGCATCAGAATTCGGGTTTTGTTGTCCTACTCTGGCCACTCTCATCACCTTTCCAGTCAACTCTTTTTCAGGGAATGCATCTAAACCCATTAATACCGGCTGTCCTGGCTGAACTTTTCTAATGTCTACTTCATTGATGTATGTAGTAGAAATCATACTAGACAAATCCGGCAACTCTGCAACGTTTGGTGAATAAGGACTTACTGAAGAACCTTCTATGATCCTGTCTCCTCCGAAACCACCTTTGGTATAAATGACCATACCAGACTGCGGTGCCAAAATTGTGAAGTCAGCAATTAAGTCCTTCATTGTATTGTAACGATCTCTAACACGTTTCAAGTCCGAATTCGCTTCAATCATCTTAGATTTTGCCTGCGACTTTTTCAACTCGTAGTTTTCAATGGCTCTAAACTTATCTCTTACAAGCTTTTCAAACTCATTTTTATACTTTTCGATAGTTGCTGGAGGTTCGTACTGCGACTGCTCTAATTGAAGTTTTTTCTCTTCAATGTTGTAATCGAGGTTAACCAATTTATCTCTTTCCGCACTTAGTGTCAGAGCAGTATCAATTTTAGAGCTATTAAATTCAGCTATTTCACCATCTAACCTATCTTTCTCCGCATTAATCTTGTCATTCAATTCTCCCGGATCTAGTTGCGCTACGAACTCTCCAGCACTAACTTGAGTACCTTCATCCACTAACCTTTGTACCGTCATGGTACGAATACCAAAATCTCTAGCAGACGCTGGGCCTATGATTTTGGTTGATCTCTCGGCAGATAATTCGCCCGTTGTGGTTACCTCTACAGTAAACTCACCTCTTTCTGCCGCAACAAATAAAGCTGTTGAGTCAACTGCCGCGGCAGGATTAAAAATCTTTACAGCAGCGATGATGACCACTACTATGATGATTCCAGATATGATTAACTTGTTTCTCATGATTATTAGATTAACCTAAATTTCTTTTTAATTATTATGCGAAATTATACTTTATAAAACTCTGTTTCTCTCCGTCTAAAAAAGTTTGATACCTCTGGAATAATCTCTAACTATTCCAATAGTTCTAAATCTCTAAGCCACAGTCCTTAAACAGTAGCATTGTATAAATGTTTCACTGTCTGAAGAAAAACTACTCTATATTTAGATGTTCTGAAGGGGCTCAACGTTTAATGGTAATCTTGTATTTATAAGAACGGCAAATAGACCCTATCATGAGGTCAATCATAATTTGGATGGTCGGGTATACTTAGTAAGGGATTTTTATCTTTGTCGAAATTTATTTCATGAAAAAGCTTATCAGCTTCATGCTGAGGAACGTTCCTCGCAAATACTTGCAGTATTTTAGCCATTATGGGCTAAGGTTTATTAGTATTTTCATGCGTGGAAGTAATGTTGAGTGCCCAGTATGCGAAATCTCCTACAGGAAGTTCTTACCCTACGGAAGATTAAACTCCCGACCTAATGCGCTTTGCCCAGATTCATTGTCTCTAGAACGTCATCGCCTCATGTGGCTTTACTTAAAAGAGAAGACCAACTTCTTCACTGCCGACATCAAACTGCTACACATCGCTCCAGAATTGTGCTTCATCAAGAAGTTCAAGGCTATGCAGAACATAGACTACACTTCAGCTGACCTTGACTCTCCTTTAGCAGATGTGAAGATGGATGTGCACGAGATACCTTTTGACGATAATACCTTTGACGTAGTTTTTTGTAACCATGTGATGGAACATGTAGACGATGACATCAAAGCAATGAGCGAAATTTACAGGGTGTTAAAACCTGGCGGCTGGGCAATCATTCAATCTCCGCAAGATTATAGTAGAGAGACCACGCTAGAAGACCCAACCATTACGGACCCTAAAGAAAGGGAACGCGTTTATTGGCAAGATGATCATGTTCGCCTTTTTGGACTTGATTATGGAAAACGACTGGAAAAAGCAGGGTTCAATGTGAAAGAAGATCGATTTGTGATGGAGTTGCCGAAAGAAACAGTTAGAAGGTATGCCTTACCTCCTAATGAAATCATTTATTTCTGTGCAAAAGGCTGATTCCCTCGAGGCCTAAACTTTTCTGAAATCAACCCCATGCCATAGGCAAACAGTTGGGTAAAAGATGTCAATAAGCTTGCTAGACCAACTTTCAAACTTTTTGTTTGTAGCGTAGCGTGTATCAGGATAAGCAGAAAAAAAATAGAAAGCAGCCCTGCCCCAACCCAAAAAAGATCTTCACTCCAAGCAATCGTGCTCAGCCATCCGAAAAGGCCAACCGTGAACAATGCAGGTAAAATATGAATAGGCTTGAGCTCACCAGGGAAATAACGATTCACATTTATTCTAGCCCTACCAAAGAAATGAAGCTGCTTATAAAACTGAGATAGGCTGGTTCGCCTTTTATGATAGACAAAGGCATCCTCAATGAGAGCCGTTGTGAAGCCACTGTTTATTATTCTAATACTAAATTCGATGTCCTCACCCATTCTTGTAAGGTTATACCCCTTCGTAGTCTCAAAAACTTCTTTCGAGATCCCCATATTGAAGCTTCTCGGGTGAAATATTCCTACATGATTCTTATTACCTCTAATTCCTCCAGTAGTAAAAGGAGAGGTCATGGAATAACTAATCGCTTTTTGAAGTGTTGTGAAAGACTCATGAGCTGCATCTGGACCTCCGAAAGCATCTACCTTGTTCCTATGTAAAAACTTATCTACCGTTTCAAAATAGCTGTATGGAATCAGACAGTCGGAGTCAAAAACAACAAAGTAATCTCCCTTGGCTCTTTCAAACCCAAAGTTTCTAGTAAAGCCTTGTCCCGAATTTTCCTTAAAAAAATACTGAACATTGAGGCTATCCTTGAGGCTATTTACAACCTCTTCACACCTATTGGTAGAGCCATCCTCAATAATAAGTACTTCAAAGTTTTTGAACGTTTGTTCGGTGAGTGAATTAAGAAGTTCTCTTACTTCATCAGGGCGGTTATAAACTGGAACTACTACGGAATAGAAATTCATTGATCTAAGCCGATGGTGTCGTCAAGAATGTAATCGTTCCTTTTATGAGAATTCATTACCATCATTTCGCCCACGAAACCTGCAAGGAACAATTGAACTCCAATGATAATCGCTGCAATGGCAAGAAAGAACAAAGGCTGCTCTACAATATCTCTGTAGTCGCTTGATTTAAGGATATAAATGGCTCTTACTTTCTCCCAAGTAATCCATAAAACGAAAAGAAAGCCTAATACAAAGGACAGGGTGCCCAAGGTGCCGAAGAAGTGCATCGGACGCTTCTTATAACGAGAGACAAAAGAGATAGATAGTAAATCTAAAAAACCATAGACAAACCGTTCTATACCAAACTTGGTCACACCGTATTTTCGAGCCCTATGCTCAACTACTTTCTCTGTGATTTTCGTAAACCCATTACGCTTGGCGATAACCGGTATATAGCGGTGCATTTCACCATATATATCGAGCGTCTTGACAAGCTTTTTATCATAGGCCTTTAGGCCACAGTTAAAATCGTGAAGCTTTATACCAGACAGAATTCTAGTTACACCATTAAATAATTTAGATGGAATAGTTTTGGTGATCGGATCAAAGCGTTTCTTCTTCCATCCTGAAACAAGGTGGTTCCCTGATTTAACCATCTCATAAAGCGCTGGAATCTCATCAGGACTATCTTGAAGGTCGGCATCCATAGTAATGATCACTTCTCCCACAGCATGCTTAAACCCAACATTGAGCGCAGCAGACTTACCATAATTCCTATTGAACTTCATGGCCTTAATAGGGTGCTCCTTAGAGAGGTCTTCAATGACAGCCCAAGATCCATCAGTGCTCCCATCATCGACCATCAGCACTTCATAAAGAAAGCCATGCGTTTTCATTACACGGCTTATCCAATCAATGAGTTCTGGTAGTGACTCCTCTTCGTTATAAAGCGGTATTACTATAGATATTTGTGTCAATTTCTAAAAATCTTCAGCTTCGTTTTTATTCACAGCGGAAACAATTGAACCCCAAATCAAACCACCAAGCATAACAAATACAATCCCTAAAACCAAAGTAATTTCTGGGTTTGATATACCAGCTGTGAATCCTGACATTTGCTCAATTTGCTCCTCTGACATTCCTTGTTCTCTCCAAGCATCAACAACTGCTTCTTGAATACGCTCCATTACCGTATCATCAATGAACTTGACGTAGACATAGTTAACCAAGTTTCGAATGACACCTGCTATAAGTGCCGCCAGCATAGTTATTTTAAAACCTTCTCCAAAGGTCATATAACCCCCGTTATCTGTCTTGAACTCCTTAGTTGCCAATGCAAACATCACCACAGCAATAACAATGTTGACAACTGGCCACCATCCAGGTTGCACTTCAAGTATTAGGGGAACTAAATTGATAACAGTGGCGACAAGGCCGTAAATTAATCCCCACTTTTTGGCCACTTGGCCTGTAGTTAATTGTTCTTCCATGTTGGTCTTATAAAGGTTGACAAGTTGAAAAATACCTATTTTCTACAAGTTTACCTACTTATCAGTGAGCGCCAATAGTTTTTACTTAAGCGAGTTATAATCGGGATTAACGATTAATTTTCACCCTGGCGTGTTCTTAGTACGATTGAGAAAATTGGAGCAAGGAAAACTCCAAAAATCAGTTTTTTCAGAAAGGAGTCAAAAATGAGGCTTGACTTTGTGATTTTCTCTAATGATGCAAGCTGCTCACTAAAATAGACCTCCGGATCTGCTTCAATACCTAGCAGCATCATATCCTTTCTCAATTCCATATCCGACTTAGCCGTATCAATAAAGACGCTCAAGAAATCGGGCTCAATCCATTGCATAAATACAAAATAGAATACCGCAAAAACAAAAGCGATCGTAGTATAACATATAAACCCAAGGCTCATTCCGTGGTAAAACCTAAGTTCACCATTATTATAATTGGATCTAAAGTCCTTTATAGTGAGAAAGGAGAATAGCCCGATGATTAATATATCGATCAAGAAAGAGATAAGATTTCTCCACGGTTGTTGTCCTAAATAGAAAAAAACCAAAAAGGCAACAATCGCCATGACCCCTCCTGCCAGACCATATCGAAAGGCAAGCCTGGGTATTACCGGATTAATCTTCATAATTGTTGAGACGAAGCTCCCCTTTATTTATAATCCCAATGATTTTTCCGTTCATCGCTTGGTTGAAAGCTGGCGATGCTACTGATTTTGATTGATTAGTCTTTGAATTTAAAGTCCAACTAGCAGTCGGACTAAAAAGTGTTAAGCAGGCTTCAGCTCCTTCCTCAATCTGTGGTACTTCGAGGCCAAGGATATTTCGAGGCTTAGTCGTTATTCGTTGAATTATTTCATCAAAACCTTTCCCTAAGGCACCACTCGCAATACTATAAAATGGCTGCTGGTTAGCCGACCCAAAATCGGCTAGATCGAACTCAAGTTTCTTGCACTCTTCATCATGTGGGTTATGATCACTCACAACAACATCGATGGTCCCGTCTAAAACCCCTTCAACTAAAGCTTTCCTGTCTTCCTCTAACCTATAAGGCGGGTTCACCTTTAGATTAGTATCATAGTCACCTAAGTCTTGATCTGTATATTTTAGGTAGTTGACACCTACATCGCACGTGACATGTAGCCCTTTGGCCTTTGCCTCTCGGATCAATTCAACGCTCTCCTTTGCGGAAATGAGGGTGAAATGAATTTTACCCCCTGCATACTCAAGCAATTTCAAATCTCTTTGAATCATAATCGACTCTGAAAGAGATGGCATTCCTTTTAGCCCCAGCATGGTACTTACTTGCCCCTCATGCATATGACCGAAAGTAGTCAAATGATCATCTTCCGGTCTGTTAATCAAGAGGCCTTCAAACTTCTGAAGGTATTGTAGGGCCTTTAACAAAATATCGGTGTGCCAAATAGTTTTGAGACCGTCAGAAAAAGCAATCGCTCCTGCATGATGCAGGTCTATCATCTCAGTCAGCTCTTTGCCTTCGCAATTCACGGTAACTGCAGCTATGGCGTGCAGCGTAATTGGAGAAACACTATTATGCTTCTGATAATAAGTAACGCTATTTTTTGTGCTAACTACTGGGTTTGTATTCGGCAAAAGAGCCACATCAGTGA
>ENA-UOXV01000772-UOXV01000772.1-marine-metagenome-genome-assembly--contig:-NODE-772-length-45823-cov-7.472186_pt1 | contig 45823 bp, 38 predicted proteins | sample MGYA00238165_ERZ766961 | MGnify/ENA primary metagenome ERZ766961 (study PRJEB28924, sample SAMN03173240) | marine metagenome | biome: Marine; feature: Water; material: Subsurface seawater | place: North... | reverse complement strand
CGTGCTTAACCCTTCGGCAAAGGTGATTATACGATCACAAGCCCGACCGATGTCTGCGTCATTCGTGCTCAAAGCTAAGCGTAACCAACCTGAAAGGACAGGGCCGAATGAGCACCCTGGCATAACACCAACCAAGGCCTCATCTAACAGGCGTTCTGCAAAGTGCAGCCCCGAAAGACCCGTGCCGCGCACATCCACCAAGGCAAACATTCCCGCGGAGGGGCGATACACCTTAAGCCCAGCCACACCGTCAAGGCGAGTTACTAACTGATCAGCTCGCCGCGCAAACCGCTCGCGCATGTCGGCCGCCACTGCGGACGGTGCTGAAAGTGCCAGTGCAGTCATATCGGCAATGAAAGGCTGATTGCCAAACAGCATCGTCTCGGACACGGGTAAAAGCCGTTTGGTAAATTCATGGGGCCCGACACACCAACCCGAACGAAAGCCCGCCGCCGCATGTGACTTTGATATTGAGCAGGCAACAATCACACGGTCAGCCAACGTGATATCATCTAAGGGCGAAGCAAATTCAGCCCCATCAAAAATCATATCTTCATAAACTTCATCGCATACAATCCAAAGATCGTGTGCCTTGGCTAAGGCGCCGATCGCAGCGATGTCGTCTTTTCTTAAGATCGCACCCGTGGGGTTATGTGGCGAATTAAGAAAGATAACTTTGGTACGGTTGTTTATTTTTAAAGCTAAATCAGATGCTTGCATTCGGAATCCATGTTCTGGACGCAAAGTCACAGGAACCACTGCAGCGCCCGAGGCGCGAATAACCCCTTCATATGTTGCATACATCGGATCGCCGACCAGCACCTCATCCCCAGATTCTGTTAGGGCAAGAAAGATCGAAAAAATGGTAGTCTGAGTGCCTGGAAAGCACATGATTTGATCGGTTGAAATGGCTCGCTTGCGCCGCTCGGTATAGCGGTCGGCCAAGGCTTTTAAGAGCGCAGGCTCGCCACGGCCATTTGAATAGCCGGTGCGGCCCTGGGCCATTGAGCGCGCGGCGCACTCTATCAAAGTGGTGGGGGTTGGCACGTCAGGTTCGCCGATCGTAAGCTCAATAACATCTGCGCCCGATTTTTTTAAGGCGCGGGTGCGGGCGTGAATAGCCCATTTCGCACCCGCAAGGTCTGCCAAACGATCGGTGATGGAAGCATAGCGCATGGGGTGAACTTTCTTTGTAAAATGGCAGAACTTTGTTGGCTTTGGCGACTTATGGCAAGGTAGGTTGGGTGCTAGAGGCTACGTCCTTGTGCACTATCACATCTGCTTGCGGATATGCCTCAAGTATGGCGCGCCGTAGGCTTGCGCCAATATTGTGTGCCTCACGCAGTGTTTGACTACCCTCAAGCTCGATATGAATATGCACAAAAACACGGCTGCCAGCGGTGCGGGTTTTTAGATCGTGAAAGCCCATGATACCTGGCCAAGTTCCGGCAATGGCGGCTATACCGTCGACAATCGCGGGATCGGCGCGCCGATCCATCAGTGCATCCCAAGCACCCGTGCCAATCCGCCCAGCGCCGTAAATCAACACGCCCGCAGCCCCAATCGCCACAATCGAGTCGATCTGGGGTAGATTGAAATCCTTAGCCAACCATAGGGACAGAATAGCCCCTAAATTGGGCAAGAAATCTCCTAAATAATGCAAGCGATCCGCCGCCACTACTCGAGAGCCGGTTTTGCGTGTAACAAGGCTTTGCCAAAAAATCAAACTACCCGTTAACAGGATCGAAACGGCCATAGCCCAAATACCATTCATTTCGGCGGTCACAGTCACAATTTGTGGCTTTGTTAGTCGTATGATGGCCGCTGTGATAATGAAAAAAGCCGCACATAAAATGACAAATGCCTGCGCGAGGGCCGTTAGGTCTTCGGCGGATGAATGGCCAAATCGGTGATCTTCATCAGGAGGGCGTGCTGCATATATCATCATGCCCACAGCGCCCAGTGAGACGATAAAATCCAACCCACTATCTGTAAGTGAGGATGCCACCGACAACGATTGGGTTTGCAGATAGGCCCAAAGCTTAAGGGCAACCAAGATTAAAGCTACCGTGACCGAAGCCACCCCAGCGGACATATTCATTTTTAAATGATCGCGGGGCGATGGCATCTTAATATCCTTAAGCTTGGTTCGGCGAATAGGTTTGCGGCGCTAGTCAAAAGCCTCATCGGGAGAAACCCCCCACAGTGCAGTTTTTTCAATCCAGCCTTTGTACCCCTCAAGCGTGAGTTTACACCAGTCTACGTTACAAGTTGAGACTTTGGCTACAACGCCCATTTCAGCCTTAACAACGATGGGTGAGCGTAGATCAGGTTTTAGACGTAATTCGCCTATTTTAGCAGTGATAAGGGCGGAGCGCACGCCCGACAAAAGAGAATAATGCATCCATCCGCCCATACCCTCCCAATCTTCGATGCGGCGCCAATTTTCAAATTCCGCTGTGATTTTCAGTGGCGTACCAATATGGGAAAAGATCCAATCGATACGGTGGGTAAGGCTTGGGCCACGGCGGGCGTTGCCCTCGCGCGACTTAAGAGAGACGTAGCGCGGCAGTGGAAAGGACGTCACCTGCCCTACGCTGGGGGTTGCGCGTGCCACTGGCACCTCTTGCGCCCAAAGGGCCGTGCAAAAAAAAGGGGCGACCAACAGCCAAGGCCCAATGCCAAAAAGCCAATCGCGAACAATCATTGGGCTTTGGGCAGAGGTTAAAGCATGGGCATGATCTTGGGTTTGGCGCATGACCTGCTGATCCTTTGGGTTTACTCATAGGTGACTTTTGCCAAGGGGACTTGCTAAAGTCTTTGGTTAAGGCCACTTTGACACGGAAACTGCGCGTATGGAAGCATCAGCAGAGGATGGGGGGGCATATGCGATCGAAAAAATTACGTGTGATAGTGACACGGCGACTACCTGAACGGGTTGAGGCGCGCATGTCGGAGCTATTCGACGTAGTTTTGCGCCATGAAGACACGAAGATGACTGCGCCAGAGCTGGTGCGCGCTTTGAAAATAGCCGATGTTTTGGTGCCTTGCATCAATGATACGCTGGATAAATCTATTTTGGCCCAGGCGGGGCCCCGACTTAAGCTGATAGCAAATTACGGGGCAGGGGCAGACCATATTGATATCGGTTTTGCCCGTGAGAAGGGTATTCTTGTCTCAAACACGCCTGGTGTTGTTGCGGATGATACGGCCGATATGGCGATGGCGCTAATTTTGGCCGTGGCACGGCGCATGTCTGAGGGGATGGCCCTGATGCAAAGTGGCACATGGGAAGGCTGGTCACCCATGGCGCTTTTGGGAGCGCGCTTGGGTGGGCGGCGACTTGGGATTTTAGGCATGGGGCGCATTGGCCAAGCGGTGGCACGGCGCGCCCGAGCCTTTGGTATGCAAATCGATTATCACAACCGCAAACCGTTGCATGCCTCAATCGCGCAAGAGCTGCAGGCCACCTATTGGGAAACTCTTGATCAGATGGTGGCGCGGGTCGATATTTTGTCGATCAACTGCCCGCATACGCCCGCAACATATCATTTGATGAATGCGCGGCGGCTGAAATTGATGAAGCCGTCGGCGCTGATTGTGAACACGTCACGCGGTGAGGTTCTTGACGAGGTGGCGCTGGCGCATGGCTTGCGCGCGGGAGAATTGGCGGGCGCGGGGCTTGATGTGTTTCAACGCGGTGTTGAGCCTAACCCGCATCTGCGGGCTTTATCCAATGTTGTGTTGCTGCCGCATATGGGGTCGGCCACGTTGGAAAGCCGCCTTGAAATGGGTGAGCGCATCATCCTTAACATTCAAAATTTTGCTGATGGCCACCGCCCGCCCGATCAGATTTTGCCCGATCAAAATTGGGTGGTGCGCCCTTAGTGGTTGGGCTTAATAGCCTCGGGCTAGGTCAACTTGATGCAGCAAGGCCAAACCCGCTTGGTCGCGGCGGATATTTTCAACCACAACCCGGCTTGAGGTCAAAGGCCGCGTATCGGCCGCTATATGCGGGGTGACGGTGACCTTTGGATGTTGCCAAAAACGGTGGGTTTTGGGCAGAGGTTCTTGATGAAACACGTCTAACGTGGCGTGTGACAGTGCCCCTTGGTCAAGAGCCGCCAGCAACGCCACATCGTCAATTACCGTGCCGCGCCCGGGGTTGATCAGGGCCGCACCGTAGGGCAAATAGGCAATGGTCTGCGCATTCAAAAGCCCCCGCGTGTCTGGTGTGTCGGGCAAAAGGGTCACCAAAATTTCACTGCGCGAAAGCAGGGCTTCAAGCCCATCTGCTCCATGAAAATAGGGCATTTCCAAATCCGGCTTTGGGCTGCGTCCCCATGCCGATAGGTTGAAATTCAAAGCCCGCAAGGCAGTGGTCACCGCCGTACCAAGTGTGCCCAGGCCCATGATGCCGACTGATCTTTCGCGGGCCAAGGGCGGGCATTTCTGCACCCAGTCATGATTTGGATTGATAATATAGCGGTCTATGCCCAAATGCTGGCGCAGCACATGGCCTACAACATATTCCACCATCCCCTCGGTCAGGCCTGGGTCAACCATGCGGCACAAAGGTTGGCGCAGGGTCTTATTGGGTGCCAGTTTCTCAACCCCCGCCCAAAGGCTTAGCACCGCACGCACATTGCGATAGGGGGCGAAATCCGTAAGCGCGCCTGCAACGGGAGCATAGATGATGTAATCCACAGTTTCGGGGTTCGCGGGCGATTTGGTCAGGATGGTTGCGCTGATTTTGGCTTTCTCCAAGGCTAAAATCAGTGGCCCTTCATACTGGTTCCAATTGTCATCGCCTGCCGCAAAGAAAAGGGTGATCATACTGGCTCCGCCTATCTGGGCCTATGAATATGGGCGCTTTGAACCAATCCAAAAGCGGCCAACACAACCAGCATAGCCGAACCCCCGTAAGATAGTAAAGGCAAGGGTACCCCAACCACGGGGGCCATGCCCATAACCATTGACAGATTGACCGCAAGATAGAAAAAGAAATTGGCCGCGACCCCAAGCGTAAGAAGCGACGCGAAGCGATCTTTATTTTGCAAAGCCGAACTGATGCAAAAGGCAATCATCAATGTATAAAGCATCAGCAAAGAAAAAGCGCCAATAAAGCCAAACTCTTCGGCAAGGGTCGTAAAAATAAAGTCAGTATGCTTTTCAGGTAAAAAATTTAGCCGACTTTGCGTTCCCTGCATATAACCCTTGCCTGACCAGCCGCCAGATCCAAGAGCGATCTTGGCTTGGATTATATTATACCCCGCCCCCAAAGGATCGGCGGTTGGGTCCAAAAATGTGTCAATGCGGCGATACTGATAGTCATGCAGTAATTGCCATGGAGTTCCGCGCCCAACAAACACTGCCCCCACCGCCCCAACCCCAACCGCGATAACCGCCCCAAAATACCAAATCGACACGCCAGCACAAAACATCACCGCAGAGCCGCCCAAAATCAGCATCAAACTTGTGCCCAAATTGGGCTGCATCAACACCAAAACCGTCGGGGCCACGATGATCAGCACCGGGATCAAAACCCAAAGCGGTTTTGACACTTTATTGCTGTCGAGCGCGTCATAATATGCTGCGAGTGCCATGACGAGGGTGAATTTCATCATTTCTGAAGGTTGCAGCCGAATGGGGCCAAGCTCAATCCAGCGCTGGGCACCCATGCCAATATGGCCAAAAAACTCAACACCCAGCAGCAGCAAAAAGGCAACTGCATAAGCCAGTCCCGACAGAGACTGCCAAAACCAAATTGGCACAAATCCAATCACGAACATGACGGCCAAACCCAAGATGAATTTGCTAAGCTGCGGTCCCGCCCAAGGCTCCATTGAGCCGCCTGCCACTGAATAAAGCATCAAAAAACCCGCCGTCGCCACCGCGCAAATCAATAGCACTAACGCCCAATTCAAATGTAGGATTTTGCGAAAGCCAGTGGGGACGGTTGTAATGCGATATTCTAAAAAGCTCATCTCTAGGGGGTCACACTTTCGATTTACTGTCTGTGTATTTATCAAAATGGCGCAAGTTCATCGATTTGAAAAGCTCTTCTATTTTCTCACGTTGCGACGCCGGATAGGCCGAAAGTGGGGGCACATCTTGCGTCATGGCGGCCAGCAAAATATCTCGCGCAATCGGGGCCGCCACCGCCGAGCCGCCACCGCCATGCTCAACTACCACACTGATCGCAATCTTTGGGTCATCGTAGGGGGCAAAGCCCACAAATAACGCGTGATCGCGGCTTTCCCACGGCAGATCATCATTGGTTATGACACCATCTGCCCTTTCAAGCGCCGAAATGTTACGTACCTGTGCGGTGCCTGTTTTACCCGCTATTTGCATCAGTGGATCTTGAATGCGTGCGCTGCGTGCGGTGCCGCGTTCAGAGTTCATCACGTCAAACATGCCCTGACGCATGGCTTGTATATGGCTGAATTCAAAACCCATTTGGGCCATCTCTTGGTCGGGCTCGGGCACTTCATTGACGCGGGCGATCAAACGTGGCGTCACCGCACGCCCCGTGGCAAGGCGCGCGGTCATCACGGCCAGCTCCAATGGCGTGGTCAAAACATAGCCCTGCCCAATCGAAGCATTGATCGTATCACCGACACGCCATTCCTGTTTGTATTTGGTTTTTTTCCATTCTTTATCGGGCATCACCCCTTCAGAAACGGCCGACATGGGCAATTCATGGCGTTGCCCCAAACCCAGCCTGCGGCCTACCTCGGCGATTTTATCGATTCCGACCTTTTGGGCCACTTCGTAAAAGAATACGTCACAGCTTTCGGTCAAGGCCTGCGCCAAATTCACTGTGCCATGACCTCCACGTCGCCAGCAGTGAAACCGCCTCCCCCCTAGCTCGTAATATCCGGGACAAAAAACCCGCTCTTCAGGGGTGATAGCTCTTGCATCAAGCGCCGCCAAAGCAGTGACCATCTTAAAGGTCGAGCCGGGCGGATAGGCGCCCTGGACGGCTTTGTTAGCCAATGGTCGGCGCTCATTTTTTGTGAGTTTGTCATAATTCGAGTGCGATATGCCAGTTACAAATAAATTCGGATCAAAACTTGGGGCCGAGGCAATCGCTAAAATATCGCCATTGGTCACGTCAATGGCAACGGCGGCAGCGCTTTCACCCTTCAAACGTCTTTGGGTGAAATTTTGAAGTGCCGCATCTATAGTCAGGCGAATATTGGCCCCCTGCGTGGGCTCATTGCGCTCCAACTCGCGCATCACACGGCCTAAAGCATTCACTTCGATGCGCTTATTGCCCGCATGACCGCGTAAAATATCTTCGCGCCAACGTTCCACACCAATTTTTCCGATTTGAAATTCAGGGATTTGTAGTACTGGTTCTGGATCGTTAACTTCAGCTAAGTCACGTTCTGACACGGGGCCCACATAACCCACAACATGGGCAAAATCTTCGTCAAGTGGGTAAGATCGGTTCTGTCCCACCTCGGCGGAAATGCCTGGCAAAGAGGGGGCATTCACGGCAATTTTGGCCAGATGTTCCCACTCAAGGCGATCAGAAATTGTGATGGGCACAAACGAGCGTCGCCGTTCGACCTCTTTGATAGTGCGGTCAATGTCAAAGGGGTGGGAGGGCAACAAAGTGGCAAGGCGGTTTAATACTTCTTCCACATCGCCAGCATCTTCGCGGGTGATGATGACGCGGTAGCTTTGCTTATTGCCCGCAATCAAACGGCCCAGCCGGTCCAAAATAAGGCCGCGCGCGGGGGGCAATAAGCGAATATTTATTCGATTTTCTTCGGCTAATAATAGAAATTGGTCGGCTTGATCTATTTGCAAATACCGCATACGAGCACCCAAAAGCGCCACCGTACCTGCCATTCCAGCGCCTAGTATCAAGGCACGGCGATTAACCTTTTCGGCATTTTGGTCAATGTCGCGCGGTGTACGTCTCATCGGCGATGCCCTCTTTCGTCGACTTCGCCCATCGCCGGCTTATGTACCTTAAAAAAGGCATTTGAAACCCAAACTACCAGCGGATAGGCAGCGATTGAGGTTAAAGCCCCTATCATTTCAAGCCCAAAATTAGTGGTAGATATCACCGTTAGGAAGGCAATCACGTGGGTGAGCGCAAATATCAAAATAATGACCAAACTGACCACAATCCACTCCCCAATCAGCGAAAGCTCACGCAAAATATAGATGCGGTTGCGCAAAAACTCGGTACCTGCAAGCACCCCAAAGGCCATTAAACCGGGTGGACGCATCAGGAATAAATCGGTCAGTAAAAACATGAACGCAATCAACAGGGTTGGCAAGTATTCGGGGCGTCTAATAATCCAAGACATTGTTAAACACAATAAAATATCAGGATATGGCCATGCTCCGGCTGTTTGAGGAATTGGAAGTATTTTAAGAAAAATTATTCCTAAGCCCAAGAATATATAGAGCCCACGGTAGCTCCAAACATCGCCACGGAAATCTCTATTCACGGCCAACTCCTGGCCCGTTTTCAAGCACACCATTTCGGTTGGCAAGTGGTTGTGGCACAGCGACTAATCCGCCTGCATCGGTAATTTTCTCAAGAGCATAGCTGCGCAAAACGCGTAAAAACTCCAGCCGTTCATAATCTGCCGAGAGGCGCAGCCGTAAGCGGCGATCTGGGCCCACCGCAACCGTACCTACTAAAATTCCAGGAGGAAAGACCCCGCCGTCCCCCGAGGAAAGAACCTGATCTCCTGGCCGCACTAATTCGGGCTTTTCCAAAAAGGCTAAAATCGGCAAGGGACTATTGTCACCAGTCAAAATCGCTCGCTGCCCCGAGGGTTGCACAGTGATGGGAATTTGGCTGTTTGAGTCCGTAAGCAAAACCACCCGTGCCGTGCGCGTACCCACGCCAGAAATACGCCCCACCAGCCCCAATCCATCCATTGCGGCCCAACCGTCTTGGATGCCATCACGCGTGCCCACATTCAGCAAGATCGATTGCCGAAAAGGCGAGCCACTGTCTGCCAGCACCACGCCGCTGATATGGGTCAAACGGCTATCAAGGCGCACGCGGTTAAGATCAAGAAGACGGACGTTCTTCAGCTCAAGCTGCAAGGCCGCTTCTTTCCAAGCTTTCATCTGCTGAAGTTCGCGGCGCAACTCTTGGTTTTGTTCATAGATGCGTGCATAGGATTGGAAGTTTTTCACCACCCCACTGACCGAGCGGATGGGCAAAATAGCCCATTCCAAATTGGGCACAAAACGGTCAATTAAACCGGCGCGAAATTTTTCAACCCTTGCGCCATCAACGCGCCAAAGCGCAAAAATGGACAATAAAAATACAAAAACCCCACCCACCAAGATGCGGCGGATGGGCTTAGTGTATTGGTCGGGCGATATGGGTGCTTTCGCCACGCATGCCTCTTACTGGGTCGGGGGCAGATGCCCTTTTCTTAGCTGTCGTAATCAATCACGTGACGTAATTGTTTTTCATATTCTAGCGCCTTGCCAGTGCCCATTGCTACACAATTCAGTGGTTCATTGGCTACTGAAATGGACAGCCCTGTTTGTTCGCGCAAGGCCAGATCCAGATCACCCAGCAAAGCACCGCCGCCAGTTAGCATCACGCCACGGTCGACGATATCGGCTGCCAAATCTGGCGGGGTAGTTTCCAGAGCCTGCATCACAGCATCGCAGATTTGCTGCACGGGTTCGGCCAGGGCCTCTGCCACTTGAGCTTGGTTGATCTCAGTTTCTTTGGGAACGCCGTTCAAAAGGTCGCGCCCGCGAATTAGCATTGAGCCCCCGCGTCCATCGTCTGGCATGCGCGCCGTTCCAATTGAGGTTTTGATCCGCTCGGCGGTGGCCTCACCGATCAAAAGGTTTTGATGGCGCCGCAGATAGCTGATGATTGCCTCATCCATTCGGTCGCCACCGACGCGCACCGAACGGGCATAAACGATATCACCCAGCGACAAGACCGCAACCTCGGTCGTCCCGCCACCGATATCAACAACCATATTGCCGGTAGGATCGGTGATTGGCATGCCCGCACCAATGGCGGCGGCAATCGGCTCGGCGATAAGGCCCGCGCGGCGTGCGCCTGCTGACAACACTGACTGGCGAATAGCGCGTTTTTCAACGGGCGTAGCGCCGTAAGGCACGCAAACAATGATTTTTGGTTTTGAGAATGAGGTGCGGCGGTGCACTTTTCGAATGAAATGCTTAATCATTTCTTCGGCCGTGTCAAAGTCGGCTATAACTCCGTCGCGCATGGGGCGAATAGCTTCGATACTGCCAGGCGTGCGCCCTAGCATCAATTTTGCGTCTTCGCCCACGGCTAGGACCTGCTTGCGTCCATCTTTTACATGATAAGCCACAACAGAGGGTTCATTTAAAACAATGCCTTTGCCGCGGACATAGACCAATGTGTTGGCAGTGCCCAAGTCAATGGCCATATCCGATGAAAAAAGTCCTGAAAATATCGACATGCGGAGGAAGCCCTCATTCAAAAATTGGCAATCAGTCTCGCGGATTGTGCTCTTGTTATAAGTATGTATTGGTCTAAGGGGAAGAGCTTTGCGTCAAGATACATGTTGGGCCCTAAAATCAAATCCCCAAGCCAACGGCCTGCGGATTAAAATCAAGAAATATCTTTGTAGTGGATGGTTTTGACATCATGATCTGAGCCCGTTTTGCGCCGCCGTAGAATCAATTTATTCAAAGCATTGACATAGGCTTTGACCGAGGCCACGACCGTGTCTGTGTCAGCCGACTGGCCCGTGGCAATCTTTCCGTCTTCTTCCAAACGCACCGAGACGGTGGCTTGCGCATCCGTGCCTTCGGTGACGGCATGGACTTGGTAAAGCTGAAGCCGTGCAGAATGTTGAAACAACATTTTTACCGCATTAAAGGCTGCATCGACAGGCCCATCGCCTGTCGCATCAATCGCATGATCTACACCTTCGATAGTCAAGGTCAGCTCGGCCTCTTGTGGGCCTTCGGTGCCACACACAACGCGCAGACGTTTGACCTGCAACGTGTCATGTTCGGCGCTGGCGCTAGTGTCTTGCATAAGGGCAATCAGATCGTCATCATAGACTTCTTTCTTGCGATCAGCCAAAGTCTTGAAGCGTACAAAGACATCGACCAGCTGATTGTCAGCCAATTCGTAACCCAGATCGGCCAGTTTGGCGCGCAACGCCGCGCGTCCCGAATGTTTGCCCATCACCAAGCTGGTTTCGGCCAAGCCAATATCGGAAGGGCGCATGATCTCAAAAGTTTCGGCGTTTTTAAGCATACCGTCTTGGTGAATACCACTTTCATGCGCAAAAGCGTTTTTGCCCACGATGGCCTTGTTGAATTGCACCGGAAAACCTGAAACTGATGCCACTTTGCGGCTGATATTCATTATTTTTGTCGAATCGATTAGGGTTTGATAGGGTAAAATATCATTGCGCACTTTCATCGCCATCACGACCTCTTCCAAGGCGGTGTTGCCCGCGCGCTCACCCAGACCATTGATAGTGCATTCGATCTGGCGCGCCCCTGCGGCCACGGCAGCCAAAGCGTTGGCGGTGGCCATGCCTAGGTCATTGTGACAATGGGTGGCGAAAACAATCTCATCCGCGCCCGGCACGCGGTTTAGCAACATAGAGATCAGCTCGGCGCTTTCAGTTGGGGCTGTATAGCCGACCGTGTCTGGGATATTGATGGTAGTGGCACCCGCTTTAATGGCGATTTCGACCACGCGGCATAGATAGTCATGTTCTGTGCGCGTCGCATCCATAGGTGACCATTGCACATCGTCGCAAAGATTGCGTGCATGGGTCACGGTTTGGGCAATGCGTTCGGCCATTTCGTCCATCGTCAAATTCGGAATGGCGCGGTGCAGAGGCGAGGTACCAATAAATGTGTGAATACGCGGCGAGCGCGCGTGTTTTACCGCCTCCCAGCATCGGTCAATATCTTTAAAGTTTGCACGGGCAAGGCCACAGATCGTAGCATTTTGTGTTTGTTTCGAAACTGCGCTAACGGCCTCAAAATCGCCGTCTGAGGCAATAGGAAAGCCTGCTTCAATCACATCTACGCCCATTTCATCCAGTAAAGCTGCAATTTCTAGCTTTTCGCTATGGGTCATTGTAGCGCCGGGTGATTGTTCGCCGTCGCGCAGGGTCGTATCAAAAATCAGGACGCGGGGTTGAGCGCTTGTCGTGGTCATAAAAAAAGTCCTTTGTTTTTCTTTGCGGCTGTCTTTGGGCGCTTGGCAACTGAGCGGTCGCGCCCAAGGCACGCTCAGAGCAAGGTGAGAAGCAGCAACCCATGGGATTTTAAGGCGAAAGCCCGCACAAAAGCAATATGAACTTGATTGACCCCTATTTTCATAAGTCTGATCATACGGTGGAAAATATAAAAGAAAAGTATAAATTTCACATTGAGCCAAGTGCTGCCACTTGGGCTTGAAAGGCCCTTTGTTGGGGCTAGCTTAAGCAAAATTTTCAAACCTAAGGCAAAATATGAAAGCGTTGATTATTGGCCATTCTGGCGGCCTGGGGCAGGCGTTGGGCGCGCATTATCGGCATATGGGCTATCAGGTCACGGGACTTTCGCGCAGCGCTGACGGGTTTGAGATTGGTGATGAGGCCTCGATCGCAGCACATATACGCCGAGTTGGATGGGATTTTGACCGCGTAATGCTCGCAACGGGAGTGCTGAATGGCGCCGGCCGGCCACCTGAAAAATCGTTGTCTGCCCTATCGGTCGCGGCGATGGCAGATCAATTCGCCATCAATGCCATGGGGCCTGCCTTGGTGTTAAAATATCTGATCGCGCAAATACCCCGCGATCGGGCGGTAAAAATCGGCGTTTTATCAGCGCGGGTTGGCTCGATTGGCGACAATGCTTTGGGGGGCTGGTATGCTTACCGCGCAGCAAAAGCAGCGCTTAATCAATTGGTACATACCACTGCCATCGAATGGGTGCGCCGGTGTCCACAGTCGGTTTTGGCTTTGTTGCATCCGGGCACGGTGCAAACTGAGTTTAGTGCGGCATATCACGCCAATCATCCAACCATTAGCCCAGCAGAGTCTGCAAGCCAATTGATTGCCACGCTTGAGGTGCTCTCGCCCCTTCAAACAGGGCAATTTTATGATTTTAACGGGGTATGCGTGCCTTGGTAGGGCGCATCATTAGCGTTTTGGGTGATCAGCTTAGCCATGATCTGTCTGCGCTTGTCTCAGGCGATAAGGCGCGCGATCTTGTTGTGATGGCCGAGGTCATGGGCGAAGCGCGCGAAGTGGCGCATAGCCTACACGCCCCTCGATGACCCTGAAAACACCCAAGACCTATGCTCCGAGCTTTTGCGCCGCGCCCGAGCCTTTGGCACAGATCAGCTAGTTGTGACCAGTGCCGGCGACTGGCGGCTCAATGGGGCACGCGCGGGCCTTGCGCTGCGCTTGACCGAGCTTGAAGACACGCGGTTTTTATCCTCGCGCGCATTTTTTGATGCGTGGGCCCAAGGGCGCAAAAGTTTTCGGATGGAGCATTTCTACCGCCTTATGCGCCGCAAAACGGGGTTTTTGATGCAGGGCGATCAGCCCGAAGGCGGCCAGTGGAACTATGACGCCGAAAATCGTAAAGCCATCAAGCCCGACTTGTTTCGCAAAAGCCCCCTGAGATTTGCGCCAAACGCCGTCACCCAGCAGGTTATCGAATTGGTCAGTGCGCAATTTGGCGATCATTTTGGCGCGGTGGTGGGCTCTGACTGGGCCACCACGCGTCAAGAGGCACACCGCGCGCTAGACGCTTTCGTCGCCAATGCTTTACTGCGTTTTGGAGATGAACAAGATGCGATACGATGCTCTGCGATGATCCGATGCTGTCACATTCGTTGCTCTCGCCCTATATGAATTTGGGTCTTTTATCTCCGCAAGAGGTTTGTACCACCGTCTAGGCGGCATATCACGCGGGCAAAGTTCCAATAAATGCTGCGGAAGGATATATTCGCCAAGTGATTGGCTGGCGCGAATATATGCGCGGGATTTATCATCTGCAGGGGCCTGATTATGCAACGTCGAATGGGCTTGGCCATCATGCTCCTTTACCGCCGGTTTATTGGGGTGCGCCAAGCAAAATGGCCAGCATGCGTGTGGTCGTTGATCAAACGAAACGCTATGCTTATGCGCATCACATCCAAAGGCTGATGGTCACGGGCAACTTCGCGCTCTTGGCGGGTGTCTCGCCACAAGAGCTGCATGAGTGGTATTTGTCCGTGTATATTGGCGCGTTTGAATGGGTCGAGGTGCCCAACACAATTGGCATGTCGCAATGGACTGACGGTGGCCTTGTTGCCTCAAAGCCCTATATTGCTTTGGGGGCCTATATTGATCGTATGTCTGATTATTGCAAAAGCTGCCACTACAGCGTGGTCGAAAAGTTGGGCGATCGGGCCTGTCCCTTTAACGCGCTTTATTGGCATTTCTTAAACCGTCACCGCGCATTTTTTAAGAGAAATCCCCGCATGGGGCAGGCCTATCATCTGTGGGGCGGCTTCACCCCCGAGCGTCAGGCAGCCCTTATTGCCAAGGGTCAAGCAATCATTTGCGATCTGGCCGCTAATAGACTTGTTTAGGGACTTATTGGCCTGCTATGGCGGGGTTGGCGGGTTCCGCGATTGATGAACTGGGTCCAGAAAGTTGCGTTTCTTTTGATATATAGATACCCTTATCCCAATCCCCATTTAAGACTTGCCCCGAAGTATAGCGCATTTCACCTTTGCCTTGGCGCTGGCCTACGCTAAAGCGGCCCTCATAGACGTCGCCATTGCTGTAGGTTGCAATCCCATTGCCGTCAATCTCGCCGGCTTTCCATTCGCCTGAATAGCGAAAGCCATCAGGCATCACAATCTCGCCCTGTCCTTCACGCGCTCCATCCAAGAAATTGCCAGAAAAACTGGTCCCATCCGCATAATCGACCACTGCTTGGCCGTGTCGCTTGCCCACAAGCCAACCCCCTTCATAACTGTAGCCATCAGGATAGGTCATCACCCCTTCTCCGTCGGGGAGGGCATCTTTAAAGTTGCCCTCATAAATCACTTGATCGGCGTAAACAGCACGGCCCGCACCTTGGATCACGCCATCAAACCAGGTGCCTTCAAGCATCGAGCCGTCAGGATATTCGATTTTTCCTCTGCCATTGGGCCGGTCATTTGAAAAAATTCCTTGGTAGACCGTTTTGTCTGGATAAATGACGGTTGCTACCCCTTCCATCTGGCCGTCGACCCAATTACCGTCATATTTGTAGCCGTCTTTGGTGCTAAAAATTCCTTTTCCACGACGTTTGTCAGCCACGAACGCGCCTTCATAAACATCACCGTTTAGGCTTTCAACGCGACCCTCGCCTTGGCGCATGCCATTTATCAACGTGCCCTTAAAGACATCACCGTTTGGCTGGGTCAAAACACCTTCGCCATTCATTTGCCCGTCAATCCAAGTGCCTTCATAGGTAAGACCATCTGGCAAAACCAACTTACCTTGACCTGCCCGTTGACCTTTTTCAAAGTTGCCTTCATAAACAGCGCCATCAGCAAAGGTTAAAACTCCTTTGCCCTGTTTGACTCCAGCGACCCACATGCCTTCAAAATACGCGCCATCGTCTGACGTCATCACCCCTTGGCCATTCATTTGCCCATTTTCAAAGCCGCCCGTGTAGGTCGAGCCGTCTGAATAATTTGCAACACCTTTGCCCGTCATGGCCCCCATGATCCAGGCGCCTTCGTAGCTTGAGCCATCGGCATAAGAAATGAGACCATTGCCATTTGGTTTACCATCTAAAAACATGCCCGTGTATACCGCGCCATTGGCATAGCGTGCTTCGCCCATGCCCGTTATGACGCCGTCGACCCAATCGCCAACATATTCATATCCGTTAGTCAGCCGAAATGAGCCAATCCCATGGGGTTTTCCGTCGCGAAACGTACCTTGGTAAATCGAGCCATCGTCATACTGTTTGGTGATGATTTTGCTTTGCTCGGCCGTAAGGGGCACAACCTCTTGCGCCCAAAGGGGGGGCGAGGCGGTCAAAGCGAAACATGTCGCGACAATCGCAAGGAGATTTTTGGTCACCCATGTGGGGCTAATGCACTGTTTGATTATCATTATAGTACCTTGCCTGTGACTGTGCCAGTATTTATTGCCTCTCTTCCTAGCTTTGTAAAAACAATCTGACAAGTATCGGTTGCTTAACTGCTTTTCCTTGGCAGGCTTTGTGATAAAGAAAAGTAACCACTCTTGCATATTGCGGAAGGCTAAAAAAGAATGAAGACGACCTTTCGTTTGATGTTGGCGCAGCTTAACCCAACAGTTGGGGCGCTTGGTGCTAATGCGCAAATGGTGCGAGAGTCTTGGCTAAAGGCTCAAGACCAAAGCGCAGATCTAATTGCTTTTCCTGAAATGTTCATCACAGGTTACCAAGCTCAAGACCTTATCTTAAAGCCAAGTTTTGTTAATAAAGCGATAGCCACGATTGAAAATTTGGCCCCCCTGACCAAAGATGGCCCCGCCATCGCAATTGGCGGTCCCGCGCGTAAGGAAAATAGACTTTACAATGCGTATTATATTTTGCAAGGCGGTAAAATTGACACAGTGATCTTAAAACATCACCTGCCCAATGATCACGTTTTTGACGAAAAACGTGTTTTTGTGTCTGCGGACATTTGCGGTCCCTACCGCGTTGGGCCTTTGCGCATTGGCTCACCTATTTGCGAAGATGCTTGGTATGCGGATGTGGCCGAGACTTTGGTCGAATCGGGCGCCGAGTTCTTGTTGGTGCCCAATGGCTCACCCTACCATCGCGCAAAACAAGAACTGCGCCAAAATCTGATGGTGGCGCGGGTCATTGAGACGGAGCTGCCTGCTGTTTATTTGAATATGGTGGGCGGACAGGATGATCAGGTGTTTGACGGTGCGTCCTTTGGGCTGAACCCCAAGGGTGAGCTGGCGGTGCAATTGCCGGCCTTCGAGGCCTGCTTGCAAACCGTTGACCTAGAGGAACATGACGCAGGCTGGCACATCTGCCCCCAACCTTTGGCTAAGCAACCCACGCCCGCAGAGGCTGACTATCATGCTATGGTGGTGGGCTTGCGGGATTATCTGGCAAAAACTGGCTTTTCCAAAGTTGTGCTGGGTCTTTCAGGAGGCATAGACAGCGCCCTAGTGGCTGCGCTTGCCGCTGATGCAATCGGAGCCGCGCAGGTGCAGTGCTATATGCTGCCCTCGGCCTATACGTCGGCCAGATCGTCGGAAGATGCGCAGCTTTTGGCGCAAAATCTGCAGGTAGCCCTTGCGACTTTGCCTATTTTGGGCCCTCAAGCCGCGGTTGAGGAGGTTATAGCTCCGTTCTTGCCCGATCAGCCTCCATCTATCACCCATGAAAATATCCAATCTCGCCTGCGTGGGCTTTTGTTGATGGCTCTGTCGAATGCCACAGGTGCGATGGTTTTAACTACAGGTAATAAATCAGAAATGGCCGTTGGGTATTGCACGATTTATGGCGATATGAACGGCGGATTTAACCCGATAAAAGATCTTTATAAAACCCGCGTTTTTGAAATGTGCCTCTGGCGCAATGCAAACCACCTGCCGTGGATGCAGGCGCCTGCAGGGGCTATTATTCCCGCTCACATCATAGAAAAACCTCCCAGCGCCGAGCTGCGTCCTGATCAGCGCGATGATGACAGCCTTCCCCCCTATGAGGTGCTGGACCCAATTTTAGAAGCGATGATCGAAGGAGAAAAATCTTTCGAGCAGATCTGCGCCATGGGCTTTGACAAAAAAACTGTTCAGCATATCGAACATTTGCTGATGATCAGCGAATATAAGCGCTATCAATCAGCTCCAGGCACCAGGTTGACCAAAAAGGCCTTTTGGCTGGATCGGCGCTATCCGATTGCCAACCATTTTCGAGACGCCTGCGACACGTAAGGCTTAAGTTAGGTTTGCATTCGTGCAAAACCTAGCGCCATTTATTTTGGGAGATTGAGGTTCATCTGACTGGTGGAATGGATGTTATAAGAGCGCGTCGTGGCGGGAATTTTTGGTAAAACCTACTATGGATGGTGCAAGCGCTACGGTGAGAATTACAGCCGCATTGTAAATCTTTCGGGCCTTTATACCGCCTTTTTGTGTTGACAATCGATGATTGTGGCTCCGTTCTATATCTATTTCGTCATCTCAAAAACGAGGTGTAATCCCTACGGTGACACCTACACCCAATGCATCTGGTTTGGCGATCACGCTAAGGCCTTCATCGCTCATCAGGCTAAAGGCTTGCTTGAATTGTTGGTCTTGCTACGAAAATACTTCGGTGGGCCCAAATGTGGGTCTTAGAGATTGCCGGATATGGACATTTTCCTTGCCATGTGAAAAATGGGACGGATCAGGAGATCCCCATGAAAACCATCACACGTTTTGCCCCTTCGCCAACAGGCTATATCCATGTTGGAAACTTGCGCACCGCTTTGATGAATTATCTGATCGCGCAAAAAAGTGGCGGCACATTCATTTTGCGCTTGGACGACACAGATCAAGAGCGTTCGCGCCAAGAATACGTCGACGCGTTGATGTTTGATCTTGAGTGGTTGGGCCTAACTTGGGACCGGGTTGAGCGCCAATCGTTGCGTCTTGAACGTTACCGCGAAGCGGCCGCCGATCTGCGCGCCAAGGGGCGATTTTACGAATGTTTTGAAACGCCTGTTGAGCTGGATCTCAAACGCAAAAAACAACTGAATATGGGCAAGCCGCCCGTCTATGACCGCGCAGCTCTAAGACTAAGCGACACAGAAAAAGACACGGCGCGCGCCGGTGGTAAAGAAGGCTATTGGCGCTTCGAGCTTGAGCAAAACCGCATCGAATGGGTTGACGGGATCTTAGGCCCCCTCTCAATAGACGCGGCTTCTGTTTCGGACCCGGTTTTGATCAGGGCTGATGGTCAGGTGCTTTATACATTTGCCTCGTCGGTTGATGATATTGATATGGGCGTGACCCATATCGTGCGCGGGGCTGACCATGTGACTAATACCGCCACGCAAATTCAAATCATGCAAGCGATGGGTGGCACGCCCCCGTCATTTGCGCACCATTCATTGCTTACGGGCCCGCAGGGTGAGGCTTTGTCTAAACGGTTGGGCACCTTGTCCTTGCGTGACCTGCGCGATCGCGGTGTTGAGCCGGCGGCGCTTTTGTCAATGATGGCGCGTTTGGGCTCGTCTCAGCCTATCGAAGTAATGTCAAATTTAGAAGAGATAGCCGCCCATTTCGACCCGTCAACCTTTGGCGCGGCCCCCACGAAATTTGATGCTGAAGATCTTTTCCCTTTGACGCGCCAATATGTCCAAGGCCTGCCATTTGACGCGGTCGCAGCTCAGATAAAAACGCTGGGCGTGCCTGATGATTTGGCCCTAGGTTTTTGGCAAGTGGCGCGCGATAATATAATGGTTTTGGCTGATCTTGCCGGCTGGTGGCAGCTTTTTTCACAAGGTGCTGAGCCGTTTATCGATACGGAAGATGCCGATTTTGTGGCACAAGCCATGACGCTTTTGCCAGCTGGCAAACTTGACGAACATAGCTGGGGTCAATGGACCACCGCCGTTAAAGAGGCGACGGGCCGCAAAGGCAAAGGACTGTTCATGCCACTACGCAAAGCCCTAACAGGGCAAGAGCATGGACCAGACATGCGTCATATTTTGCCATTGTTACAAATTATTCGGGTTCGTTAGGGGGCCCCTTTTTCGGCGAAATTCACAAGCCGCCCTTTGACTAAGCTAGAGCTGACCTGTGCCAGTCTTGTGAATTGAACGGGTGCGCCATAAGCGCTTAGCTATAAACCGGCTATCTCCTCATTTGTTTAAGGAACATCCGATGACTTTTCCTAAACCCTCACCACCTGCCTATTCTGCGGTTCAAATTTGGCTACATTGGGGTATTGCGCTGCTGATAGGCAGCCAATTTGTGCTTAATGGACCCATCGGAAAAGCCTGGCGCGCCCTATCGCGCGGGCAAGGGGGGGACATTTCGTCCACTGTGCTTTTGCACGTCTATGTGGGGATCGGTGTGTTGGTGCTGGTCCTTTGGCGTTTGGCTTTGCGTGTGCGCCGTGGCGTGCCCGATGCGCCAGAGAGCGAGACCCGTGCAATGCAGATGGCGGGACACTTGGGGCATTTGGGTCTATATGGCTTGATGATTTTTGTGCCGATCTCAGGGATGATGGCGTGGTATGGCGGAATTGGTCTTGCTGCGAATATACATCAAACAGCCACGACCTTTGTTATTGTTTTGGTTGGGCTTCATGTGGCGGCAGCGCTTTATCACCATTTTTGGCTGAAAGATGGCCTGCTGTTTAGGATGAAAATGCGCAAAACCCGCTAATCTTGCGCGGAGCCTAGGAATAGGCGTAGCGTTTCTTCGAAGGCGCGTGGGTTTTCGGCGTGCAGCCAGTGGCCCACATTTGGGATTTTAGCAAACCTCGCTTTTGGAAAATATGCACGAATTTTAAGGCGGCTTTCGGTTTGAACATAATGCGACGCGCCGCCCGACAAAAATAAAACAGGCCCCTCAAACTGCCCCGAAATATCTGGCCAGCCTACGATTCCTGGCATTGACGCTTCGAGGGCTTCAAGATTGATGCGCCAAGAAATCGGCGTGGTTTTGAAATCCAGTGATTGCAACAAAAAGGCCCGTAGGCTTTCATCCGCTAAAGACTGCGCCAAAGCCGCATCTGCTTCAGCGCGATTTCGGATGGCTGAAAGATTAAGTGACTTCATCGCCTTGATATTGGGGCTTTGATCGTGCTGATAGGCCACAGGCGCTATGTCACCGACCAAAAGCCGCCTTGTAGTCGCGCCATGCGCCAATGCCAAGACCATGGCCGCTTTGCCGCCCATGGAATGGCCCACGACATCGGCTTGGCCACCATGGGCTGCGATCACTTTGGCCAGGTCGTCTGCCATTGCTTCGTAAGAGTGGGCGTCACTCCAAAAACTGCTGCCGTGATTGCGCATATCAACTGCCAAGACGGTGCGCACATCAGACAGGCGGCGCGCCATTACACCCCAATTACGCGCTGATCCAAAAAGGCCATGTACGATTAAAAGTGGAGGGTTATCTGTTGGCTGTTGGCTGGGGTAAATTACGGTGTTTAGCATGGGAAAACCCTAACCAAAATACCCCCTAAGGGAAGCGGGGGGTGGCAAAGGAGGGCGCGGGTGACGCCCTCCAATTGCTTTATAGGTCTGAGTAGATGGGGAAGGATTGGCATAAGGCCTCAACCTTGGCCTTGACAGCCTCTTCCACGGCACCATTGCCTTCGGGGCCATTTTTGGCCAGACCGTTCACAACCTCAACAATCCAATCGCCGATTTGGCGAAACTCTGCCTCACCAAAGCCGCGGGTCGTGCCTGCGGGTGTACCCAAGCGCACTCCCGAAGTCACGGTAGGCTTTTCGGGGTCAAAGGGAATGCCATTTTTGTTGCACGTGATATGGGCGCGGCCCAAGGCTTTTTCCGTGTCATTGCCTTTAACACCTGCGGGTCGCAAATCGACCAGCATCACATGCGTATCGGTGCCGCCCGTCACGATATCAAGACCACCTTTCATCAGCTGATCGGCCAAGGATTGTGCATTGGAGATAACGGCCTGTTGATAGGCTTTAAACTCGGGGCGCTGCGCCTCGCCAAAGGCAACGGCTTTGCCTGCGATCACATGCATCAAGGGGCCGCCTTGAATGCCTGGGAAAATTGCCGAGTTGAATTTTTTGGCTAAAGATTCGTCATTGGTGACGATCATACCCCCGCGCGGGCCGCGCAGAGTTTTATGGGTGGTTGTAGTGGCCACATGGGCATGCGGGAATGGCGAAGGATAAAGTCCTGCCGCAACCAAACCTGCGAAATGCGCCATATCCACTAGCAAATAAGCCCCGACCGTGTCAGCGATTTCGCGCATTTTCTTGAAATCAATAATCCGTGGGATGGCAGAGCCGCCCGCAATGATCATTTTCGGCTTATGGGCCGCAGCCAGCTCTGCCACTTGATCATAATCAAGCAGACTATCTTGCTGGCGCACGCCATATTGAACCGCGTTAAACCATTTCCCCGACTGATTGGGGGCCGCGCCATGGGTCAAGTGACCGCCGGCATCAAGGCTCATGCCCAAGATGGTGTCGCCTGGTTGTAGCAGTGCTTGAAACACCCCTTGGTTGGCTTGGCTGCCCGAATTGGGCTGCACATTGGCATAGGCGCAGTTAAATAATGCGCACGCCCGCTCAATCGCTAGGTTTTCGGCAATATCGACATATTCACAACCACCATAATAGCGCCGACCTGGATAGCCCTCAGCGTATTTGTTGGTCATGACCGAGCCTTGAGCCTCCATCACCGCGCGCGAGACAATATTTTCTGAAGCAATCAGTTCGATTTCGTTGCGCTGGCGGCCCAGTTCTTGCGTGACGGCCTTGAATAAAGCAGGGTCGCGTTGGGCGAGCGTGTCAGTAAAAAAACCGGAATCACGGTGCGACGTGGTCATTGGAGCTCCTCCTCAAAATTATCGATCACGTCTAAAACAAAGAATTCGAATTAAAAAGGGCAGAAGTGATCAAAGTACTATTTGCCGCAGTCTTTCAAAAAGGCCATGCTTGCAAAAGGGCTTGAGTCTGGCCCGCTTTGCGACCAAAGTTTTATGAGGATTTGTTTAAAAGGAAAATTCATGGCTATTGCTTTTTTGGCATCAAACAGTCCGGAAGCACAGGGTGCCTTGGCCGAGCTTACGGCACGCTACGGACAAGTCATGCCAGAAGATGCTAAAGTCATTGTCGCTTTGGGTGGCGATGGGTTTATGTTGCAAACTTTGCATGATTATGTGGGCTACGATGCGCCCGTTTATGGGATGAATTGCGGCACCATTGGTTTTTTGATGAACAGCTACGGTGCCGATACGTTGATTGAACGGCTAGACGCGGCGCTGGTTGAGGTGATCAATCCGCTCAGCATGTGCGCCACCACCCTTTCTGGTACGGTTATTACGGAATTGGCGATCAATGAAGTCTCGATCCTACGCGCTGGCCCACAGGCCGCAAAGCTGCGCGTGTCGGTTGATGGGCGAGAAAGATTGGCGCAATTGATCTGCGATGGGGCATTATTGGCCACGCCTGCTGGCTCAACCGCTTATAATTACTCAGCGCATGGGCCGATTTTGCCGATAGGTTCGGATGTGTTAGCGCTGACCGCCATCGCCCCTTTTCGCCCCAGACGCTGGCGCGGGGCATTGTTGCGCAAAACCTCGGTGGTACGGTTTGATGTGATTGACCCGGAAAAACGCCCCGTGATGGCCGACGCCGACAGCCGCTCGGTGCGCGATGTGATAAGTGTTGAAGTGCGCTCATCCTCGGACGTGGAATACCGCATTTTATTTGACGCGGGCCATTCACTGGAAGAACGTATGCTGGGAGAGCAATTCGAATAGCCGCCTAAGATGCGAACTTTCACTCTTCGAGTTTGCTAAAAAAGGTTGAAGTGGGCAATCCTATGCTCATGCGCGGCTGGCTTAGCGTATTTTATAGCGCTTTGCCGGCAAGGCCAATCGACTGAAGCGCCTCGCGGAGCTCATCCAAAATTGCGGGGTCGTCAATGGTGGCGGGTTCTTTATAGGGTTGCTGATCCGCCAGCTTTACCATGATCGCACGCAAAATCTTGCCCGAGCGGGTCTTGGGCAACCTATCAATAACCAAGGCGCGTTTGAAATCGGCCACAGGGCCAATTTTTTCGCGCATAAGGGAGACACATTCGGCGATAATCGCTGCATGTGGGCGCGTGACACCTTTGTTGAGGCAGATGAACCCAAGCGGGGACTGACCCTTAAGTGTATCCGAAATGCCAACTACGGCACATTCTGCAACGTCGGGATGGGCGGCCAACACCTCTTCCATGGCGCCTGTGGATAGGCGGTGGCCCGCCACATTGATCACGTCATCGGTGCGCGCCATGATGTAGATATAGCCATCATCATCAATAAAGCCCGCATCGCCAGTCTCATAATAGCCTGGAAAATGGGCAAGATAGCTTTTGTGAAAACGATCGGGCGCATTCCAAAGGGTTGGCAAACAGCCAGGTGGCAAAGGTAGTTTGACGACAATTGCGCCTAATATATTCGTGCCAACTGGGTGGCCGCCTTCATCCAAAATCTGAAGATCATAGCCGGGCATCGGTACCGAGGGACTACCGATTTTGACGGGCAACGCCCCAAGTCCTAACGGGTTTGCCGCAATCGCATAACCTGTTTCGGTTTGCCACCAATGGTCAAAAACGGGTTTTCCTGTATGGCGCTGTGCCCATTCAATCGTGTCTGGGTCCGCGCGCTCGCCCGCAAGAAAGATCGCTTGCAAATTGTCCATCGCGTGACGACCCACTGATAAACCTTGGGGATCATCGCGCTTAATCGCTCGCAAGGCTGTGGGCGCAGTAAAGAATGAGCGCACCTTATGTTCGTCAATTACCCGCCAAAAGGCTGCGGCGTCGGGCGTACCTACTGGCTTGCCCTCATAAATTATTGTAGTGCAGCCGGCGATTAATGGTGCGTAGCAGATATAGCTGTGTCCAACTACCCAGCCCACATCCGAAGCCGCCCAAAAAACATCGCCCACACCCACATTGTAAATGGCACGCATCGTCCAATTCAGTGCTACCAAATGGCCTGCCGTTGGGCGCACTACCCCTTTAGGGGCCCCCGTCGTACCCGAAGTGTAAAGAATATAGGCGGGGTGATTGCCCAAAACCGCCACACAGTCGGCAGGCGCCACGTTTTTTTGTACCTCTACCCAGCCAAAATCACGCCCTGGGATCATCGGTGCGTCAGTTTGGGGGCGTTGCAAAATGATGCAAAATTCTGGCTTATGCTCAGCCATTTCAATGGCATTGTCTAGCAAAGGCTTATAGGCCACCACGCGTGCAGGTTCGATCCCGCAAGAGGCCGCGATAATTGCTTTTGGTGTGCAATCATTAATGCGCACTGCAAGTTCAGCAGCCGCAAACCCCCCAAAAATCACCGAGTGAATAGCGCCTATGCGTGCGCATGCCAGCATCGCTTCTAATGCTTCTGGCACCATTGGCATATAGATGATCACTCGGTCACCTAGCTTCACGCCCTTGGCACTCAAAGCGCCTGCCAAACGTGCAACATTCTCTTGCAGTTCACTGTACGTGATTGCGCGTTTTGTGCCCGTGACGGGGCTGTCATGAATGATTGCTACTTGATCGCCTCGCCCGGCGACAACATGTCGGTCAACGGCATTATAGCAGCCATTCACCAAGCTGTCGGTAAACCACTCATAAACGGGCGCATTTTTTCCATTCAGTGCTTTCACGGGCGCTTTGACCCAGTCTATGTCTTGCGCGGCCTCAAGCCAAAATTGCTCTGGGTTTGTTTGCCATTTTGTGAAAACCTTTTGGTAGCTCATGGGTCCCCCTTACATATACGGTTATGAATACCCTGCCGTTCTTTAGGCTGCAAGCATAAGCATATTATGGGTAAAAATTTGCTTTTATTAATCCGCGCAAAGCATTACCAACAAAAAGGCGCACCTTATGCAGATCTTGCGCCATCAATGTTTCTTCGCGGCAAAGCCCTTTGCTGAGCATTTCTTGGCGCAGAATGCCTGGCAACAACCCTGCAGTTTGGGGCGGGGTGCAAAGCCCTTGGCCTCGGTCAAAGAAGACGGTGGTGATGGTGCCATCGCAAACTTCACTTTGCGCATTCGTAAGTATCATTTCGTCAAACTGGGGGGCCATGTGCTGGCGTGCGGCGTCGTAAACAGGGCGATGGGTTGATTTGATCTGCAAATAGGAATCATGCGGATCTAAGGTCATGTTTGAAAGCCCAACCCGCCAAATCATTTGGGCTGCTGGCATGTCACTTGCCACCACTTCAAGCGCCCCCGAAAGCTTGCACGTTAAGCGCAGTCTTGCAGGACGGTCAGGCAAGGTGGCAGCCTTTAGTAAATCCTGTGCTTGGACAAGGTCAACTTTCATACCCAGAAATTGCGCTCCACGTGCCAATCGCACTAAATGAAGATCAAGGCGGGCCAGCTCTCGCCCTGTCCAGCCAAGGGTTTCGATCAGTGCAAAATCTGGATTTTTCAGCGCTAGGTCAGATACGCAAAACGGGCTTTCCATAAGGCTTCCTCATATTCCCCAGAGGCGGTGCTGTCATAAACGATGCCACCCCCAACGTTAAGATGCACGCTTTTATCTTTAAACAGCCGCAAAGTTCGAATGCCAACATTGAAGTTGGCACACCCATCGGGTCCCATCCAGCCCATGGCTCCGCAATAAAGGCCGCGCGGCGTGGGCTCGACCTCAGCGATGATTTGCATGGCACGAATTTTCGGCGCGCCTGTGATCGAGCCACAAGGAAAAAGTGCCGCCATAACATCGGTAAGGGCTGCTGGCTTTGCCAGCTGCCCGATCACGCGCGACGACATTTGATGCACCGTCGCATAGGTTTCAATGGCGTAAAGCTCGGGCACTTTTACGGTGCCCGTTTTGGCGATCCGCGCGATGTCATTACGCAACAGATCAACTATCATCAGATTTTCTGCGCGGTCCTTCCCAGAGGCCGCAAGCGCACTCGCAATCGCACGGTCTTCTACAGGGTCGGGGTGGCGCGGGGCGGTACCCTTCATCGGGCGCGCTGATATTTGCCCCTCAGCATCAAGTGAGAAAAACAGCTCTGGTGAGCGTGAGATTACCTCGATCTGATCACCAAAATTAATATAACTGCCATGGCCAACCGTTTGGCGAGCGCGCAAAGCGCCGTAAAGCCCAAGGCCTGTGCCTTTCGTCAGCTGAGCGATCAGGGGAAAGGTCAGGTTGATTTGATAACAATCACCTGCCGCAATATAGGCCGCAACCTTGTTAAATGCCGTTTCATAGGCAGTGCGGCTGATCAGGGGGGTAAAGGCGGAAAGTTGAACCTCTTTTGACAGCACTTGGGCTTTAGAAAAAACTTGGTCGGCCGCGCGAGGGGCCTCATAGACGCCAAAGGCTAAAAGCGGTGCTTCTCGTGTTTGGGGAATAAGGGGGACAAGCGCAGGTTCAAGTGCTAAACCAGCCTCGTAACTCAAATAGCCTGCTACGAAAAACCCCAAGGCACGCGCGCGGTCAAGTTGGGCCAAAGCGGGGCCCACCTCATCTGGGTGATGGGCGATGATCAGATTTCGCGGCCTATCAAAATAAGCAGCCTGACCGTTTGGGCCATTTTCATAAATGATCACCGCGTCATCCTTGCAAGCTTGGTACGCATTTGGCGTAACCTTGGGGCGACATAGGGCTTTTGTGGGTGCGCTTCCAGATCATTTTGCCAAAATGGGGCCAAATTGGCGCTTGGGATGTAAAAAACCAACAAGAGTCACGTCAAAGCATACGCAATAGGACTTGCGCCCAAGTCAGGCCTAGATATAACCCCGAAAGTTTTGCGCAGATGGAGGCTACGATGCCAAAGAGAACCGATATCAATTCCATTATGATCATCGGCGCCGGGCCCATCGTGATTGGCCAGGCCTGCGAGTTTGATTATTCTGGCGCTCAGGCCTGTAAAGCCCTGCGCGAAGAAGGGTACCGCGTAATTTTGGTGAACTCAAACCCCGCCACCATTATGACCGACCCGGGCTTGGCTGATGCCACCTACATTGAGCCCATCACCCCCGAGGTTGTTGCCCGTATCATTGAAAAGGAACGGCCCGACGCTTTGTTGCCCACCATGGGCGGGCAGACTGGGCTTAACACCTCACTTGCGCTTGCGGATATGGGTGTGCTTGAGAAATTTAACGTCGAGTTAATAGGCGCGAACCGCGCAGCCATAGAGATGGCCGAAGACCGCAAATTGTTTCGTGAAGCGATGGATCGTATAGGGCTTGAAAACCCCAAAGCCACAATTGTCGCCGCACCAAAATTGCCAAATGGAAAATATGATATTTCAGCAGGGGTTGCCGAAGCAATGGCTGCCATTGAATATGTTGGCTTGCCGGCGATCATTCGTCCTGCCTTTACCTTGGGTGGCACCGGTGGCGGCGTGGCGTATAACCGTGACGATTACTCAGCCATTTGTCGTTCGGGGCTTGAGGCTTCGCCCATGGCACAAATTTTAGTTGATGAATCTTTGCTGGGCTGGAAAGAGTTTGAAATGGAAGTTGTGCGCGACCGCGCCGATAATGCCATTATTGTTTGCGCCATTGAAAATATTGATCCGATGGGGGTGCATACGGGCGATTCCATCACGGTGGCGCCCGCTTTGACGCTGACGGACAAAGAATATCAAATAATGCGCAATGGTTCGATTGCGGTTCTAAGGGAAATTGGCGTTGAAACGGGCGGCTCAAACGTCCAATGGGCGATCAACCCGGCGGATGGGCGAATGGTCGTAATCGAAATGAACCCACGTGTGTCGCGCTCATCTGCGCTAGCGTCCAAAGCGACAGGGTTTCCGATTGCCAAAATCGCGGCCAAGCTGGCTGTGGGCTATACTCTTGACGAATTAGACAATGACATCACCCGCGTGACCCCTGCGTCGTTTGAACCGTCGATTGATTATGTAGTCACAAAGATACCCCGTTTCGCCTTTGAGAAATTCCCAGGTTCATTGCCTCATTTGACCACGGCAATGAAATCGGTGGGCGAAGTGATGGCCATTGGGCGCACAATTCACGAATCTTTGCAAAAGGCGTTGGCCTCTCTTGAAACGGGTTTGACAGGTTTTGATGAGATTGACATCCCTGGGGCCCCTGACCGGGCTGCTATATTCAAAGCGCTGTCCTTGCAAACGCCTGATCGTATTCGCGTTATTGCCCAAGCGATGCGTTTTGGCCTGACAGATGTTGATATCAACCAAGCCACCGCCTTTGATCCTTGGTTTTTGGCGCGCATCCGCGAAATTATTCACGCTGAAGCTGATATTCGCGCCACAGGTCTGCCCGTTACTACCGACGGGTTGCGCAAAATCAAGATGCTTGGCTTTACCGACGCGCGTTTGGCTAAACTGACGGGCTGCGACGAAGGCCAAGTACGCCGTGCGCGGCGTAATTTGGGTGTACATGCCGTGTTTAAACGCATTGATACCTGTGCGGCTGAATTTGAAGCCCAAACGCCCTATATGTATTCGACCTACGAAGCCCCAGCATTTGGCGATGTGGAATGCGAAGCGCGTCCCTCGAATTCCAAAAAAGTCGTTATATTGGGGGGTGGGCCAAACCGCATTGGGCAAGGTATCGAATTTGACTATTGTTGCGTCCACGCCTGCTATGCTTTGACTGCAGCGGGTTACGAAACGATCATGATCAACTGTAATCCCGAAACAGTTTCAACAGATTATGACACGTCAGATCGATTGTATTTTGAGCCTTTGACGCTTGAACATGTGCTGGAAATTTTGCGCGTTGAGCAGCAGAATGGCACGTTACACGGAGTGATAGTGCAGTTTGGTGGGCAAACGCCGCTTAAACTTGCCAATGCTCTTTATGAAGAGGGTATCCCCATTTTGGGCACGACCCCAGACGCTATTGATTTGGCAGAAGATCGTGAACGCTTTCAACAGCTTTTACAAAATCTGGGACTTAAACAGCCTGTGAATGGAACAGCACGTTCGCGCGATGAGGCATTTAAGATTGCCGGCCAAGTTGGCTATCCATTGGTGATCCGCCCAAGCTTTGTTCTGGGTGGTCGTGCGATGGAAATCGTGCGCGATGATGCGCAACTTGAACGCTATATCCGCGAAGCGGTGCAGGTGTCTGGCGATAGCCCTGTCTTACTTGACAGCTATTTGTCTGGTGCCATTGAGGTGGATGTTGATGCGCTTTCTGATGGCCAAACTGTGCATGTTGCTGGCATTATGGAACATATTGAAGAGGCAGGCGTGCACTCCGGCGACTCTGCTTGTTGTTTGCCGCCTCACTCGCTTTCGCCATCTGTGATCGCCGAGCTAAAAAAACAAACCGTTCAAATGGCTTTGGCTTTAAATGTTGTAGGCCTTATGAACGTACAATTTGCCATCAAGGGTGAAGATATTTTTGTGCTTGAGGTTAATCCGCGCGCTTCGCGAACTGTGCCCTTTGTAGCCAAAGCTACCGACAGTGCCATTGCCAGCATCGCCGCGCGCTTGATGGCGGGTGAACCTATGTCCAATTTCCCATTGCGTGCGGCATATGCCAGTGACACGGGGCCAGACACGGCCTTGCCCTTGGCCGATGCCAATACTTTGGCCGACCCGATCACGCCTTGGTTCTCGGTTAAAGAGGCGGTGTTGCCCTTTGCCCGCTTCCCTGGTGTTGATCCTGTTTTGGGGCCAGAGATGCGCTCGACTGGCGAAGTCATGGGGTGGGATCGGACCTTTGCGCTGGCCTTTTTAAAGGCGCAAATGGGAGCAGGCACTATCTTGCCCTTAGAAGGCACAGTCTTTTTGTCGATCAAAGATATGGATAAAACTAAGGCCCTAAGTGATGCGGCCAAGGATTTGATCGAGATGGGTTTTAAGATTGTGGCCACCAAAGGCACTGCGGTATTTTTGGCGCAAGCGGGTGTAGTCTCAACCACTGTGAATAAAGTCTATGAAGGGCGTCCAAATATTGCCGATATGCTTAAAAATGGTGATGTGGCTCTTGTATTAAACACGACCGAGGGTGCGCAGGCAGTGGCTGACAGCCGCGACATTCGCCGCGTGGCCTTGATGGATAAGATTCCCTATTTCACCACGGTTGCGGCCTCTATCGCGGCTGTAGCTGCGATGAAGGCGCGTGGGGAAGGCTTTGGCGTGCGCACATTGCAATAGGCAGTTTACGTCGCGCGCTTTTTTAATCAGGCTTGACTTGCAGGGTAAAAGGCCTCACTAGGCGCTTAACCTATATCCGCTGCCGCGTGAGCAGCTGCCTTATTGGCTCAAGGGTAGGTTTACCTTAGGTTCCCATCGTCACGCAGGGGCACCGCGACCAGATCGGCGCGTGTGGCATTCGGCCTTTTGCGTCAGGGGCTTGTCGCTTCTCTTGCTCGGCCCTACGGGCCAAACCCCCGCATGAGCGGGGGCTATACCTATTGATTGGATAAATTATGACGACATTTGCAGAACTTGGTCTGAGCGAAAAGCTGACCAAAGGTCTTGCCTTGGCTGGCTATACCAACCCAACCCCCATTCAAACCCAAGCTATCCCGCTGATCATGGCAGGGCGCGATCTGATGGGCCTTGCACAAACAGGCACGGGTAAAACGGCGGCATTTGGCCTGCCTTTACTGCACCGTTTGCTCGATATTGGCCACCCACCTGGGCCGCGCAATGTGCGGGCCTTGATCATGGCGCCTACCCGCGAATTGGTGAACCAAATATCAGCCAACTTAGAGGTTTTCACCAAAGGCACTCCCGTTAAAGTGACGACAGTCACAGGCGGCGCGTCGCTGTTTCGCCAGACCGAACGTCTTGCCCGCGGCTCGGACGTGTTGGTGGCAACCCCTGGTCGTTTGATCGACCTGCTTGACCGTAACGCGCTAAGCCTTGAGCAATGTGGCTATTTGGTTCTGGATGAGGCTGACCAGATGCTAGACATGGGATTTATTCATGCGCTGCGTAAAATTGCTCGCCATATTCCACTTAAGCGCCAAACGATGCTTTTCTCGGCTACGATGCCAAAATTGATCGAAGATTTGGCCCAAACTTATTTGCGTGATCCAATTAAAGTGCAAGTAGCCCCACCAGGCAAACCGATCGAGAAAATCGTCCAAGGTGTTTATTACACGCCCCAAGGTGATAAAGCGCGGTTGCTTGAAACGTATATCAAGCAACACCCCAGCGAAGCCGCTTTGGTGTTTGGCCGCACCAAGCATGGCTCAGAAAAGCTGATGAAACTTTTAAACACATGGGGCATTCGTGCTGGATCTATCCATGGGAACAAAAGCCAAAATCAACGTGAACGCACACTGAATGAGTTTCGCGCAGGCGATTTAGATGTTTTGGTTGCAACAGATGTTGCGGCGCGTGGCATTGATATTTCATCGGTGCGCCATGTTTATAATTATGATATGCCCAATGTGCCTGAAAATTATGTCCACCGTATAGGCCGGACTGCACGCGCTGGTGCGGACGGTACGGCCATAGCATTTTGTGCCCCGGCTGAGATGGAAGAGCTGCAAGCCATCGAAAAATTGTTAAAAACAAAAATTCCAGTATTGGGCGGAGCGCCTTGGGCGATGGATATGATCCCTGCCAAAAAACCTCAAGGGGGCCGTGGTGGTGCTGGAAAGCCAGGTGGGGCAAACCCACGCCGCACGGGTCAGGTTCAAAAATCAAGTGGTGGGCGGGCTTTCGGATCGTCGTCTGATGCGGGGCCTGCTGTTTCTGCGACAGATCGCCCGGCAGCGCGCCCCTTAAAGGCAAAATTTGTAGGTGGTCGCCCTGCGCATGCAGGCGGTATGGCCACACCGCGAAAACCATCAGGCGGTCGACCCAATCAGGGCCGCAGTGGTGCGGTGAAATAATAAGTTCGCCAAAATGGGGCTTGCAGCTTTGTTTGGCCTTGGGTATTTCATCCCATGGCCAAACTTTATTTCCATTATTCAACGATGAATGCGGGAAAATCGACCGCGCTTTTGCAAGCGTCGCATAACTACCGCGAAGGTGGGATGCAGACATATTTGCTGACCGCTCAGTTTGACAATCGCGCCGGTCAAGCGCGAATTGCCAGTCGTATTGGCATTGGGCAAGATGCGGATACATTCTCCCCTGATGATGATTTATTTGCAAAATTAAAAAGCCGCTTTGCCATGGAAAAAGTGGCGTGCGTTTTTTTTGACGAGGCGCAGTTTTTAACCAAAGAGCAGGTCTGGCAATTAGCCTGCTCGGTTGATGACCTTGGTGTGCCTATTATGTGCTACGGGCTGCGCGTTGATTTTCGCGGCGATTTGTTCCCAGGTTCTGCCGCACTTTTGGCTTGGGCCGATGAAATGCGCGAAGTGCGAACCATTTGTGCGTGCGGTAAAAAAGCCACTATGGTGGTGCGCAATGGACCCGATGGCACTCCTTTGCGCGACGGTGAACAGGTGCTGATTGGGGGTAATGAAACCTATTTGTCCTTGTGTCGCCGCCATTGGCGCACTGCGATTGACGGCAAACCTTAGGCCTGTATTGGGCGAAATAGGCTAATTAAGAGACCTGAGATCGCGATCAAGATCATACCCATGATCGCGACCCAGCTTAAAAGCTGCCCCCAAAGTATATAGCCCCAAAAGGCTGAGACGGGCAGCAATACATATTCAAACACCGAGACACGGCTGGCTTCGGCTAGACGGTAGGCTTGGATCATCATGCCGACGCCAAAAATTGAAAAAACTGCCTGCATAAAGATCCAAAACAAAAAGGTTGCGTCTGGCCATACGGCACCTCGCGCAATAAAGCCTTGGGGGCCTGGGGCAACCTCAGAACCGATGGCAGTTAGTATCAGCATAACCGTCAGGCCCATCATTCCTATGGCGATAAAAAATCCTGTAAGCATCGCCCAAGCCGTTTCCGGGCCGCAGTTGCGCCGCGTGGTGATATTGCCTATTGCATATAGCACCGCCGCTAAAATTGGTAAAAGGGCGGCTAAACTCGTGCCTTGCATCACCTCTGGGCCAAGCACCATGACAACACCACAAAAGCCAACCGCAACCGCCAGAATTTGCAAAGGCGCGATTTTTGCATTAAACGCCCAACGTTGGATCAATAGAACAAAAATAGGGGCCGTAAAAAGCCCCGCTGCCACTTGGGCCACCGGTAAAAAGGCCAAGGCCCCAAAATAAATCATGATAGCCCCGCCATGCAGCAAGCTGCGCAACGCTACCGCACGGATATTTTTGGGCCTGAGGCTTTTAGAAAACAAAAGCGCAAGGGCCCACATGATCACCAGAGACAAAGCCGACCGCATGGCGTGAAATTGCCATAGGCTGCCCTCCTCGGCCAGGACACGTACATAGTTGTCAACATATGTGACTGAGAAGGCATAACATAAAATAGCCCCGAACGACAAAAGCATATGATCTCGCGGCGCAGCAGGGTTGAAATTCATCTGAGCTCTCAGGGATTAGGATATTGAGTGATTGTTAAGGTTAGCTTGCTGAGCTAATGTTTGAAGATATCTCTCAGGTCAAGGCCCATTTGTCCATGGTGGCTGAACATGAAAATCAGGAAAACTTCGCCTATGCGCTGTGGCGCGAGGGGGGCGACGCCCCTGCGCGCGACGTTGTGCTTGTTGTGCAGGGGCGTAGTCTTGTTTTACTAGACCCACGTAGCGAAATAGCACTCGCGCATTGGGCTTTAGACGCGCTGGTTCGGCGCAAATCTGCAAGCGATGTGGTGGTGCTCGCTCCCAGCGAGCAAGAGGATGAAAGTCTTGAACTGATCCCGGGTTCCATTTCTGTGCGCTTGACGGGCCTGATCGATCGGATGAGCCAATCGCGTCCCAAACCGGGTCGGTTGCGCGGTTATGTGGTTGGAGCCGTAACAGCAGCGATTGTGGGGCTTGGCTTGTTTGCGGGCCCAGCCATTTTGACGGCACATACGGCATCGGTGGTACCGCCTTCGGTGCGCCGCGACATCGGGGCGCTGGCTTTTATGGATTTGGCTCGGCTGACAGGCTCGTCTTGCGCGACAGAATTGGGGCTTGAGGCAACTAAAGTGTTGATGAGGCGTCTTTTTGCTAAGGAACAGGCACGTTTGTTGGTGGTGCGTTCGACTGCAAACACGATCATCACCCTGCCTGGTCCCTTGTTTGTTGTGAATCAAAATTTGTTGGAAAAAAGTATTGGGCCTGAGGCCTTTGCAGGATTTTTGTTAGCCGAATTTGCAAAAATACCTACTCAAGATCCTTTGGAAGAGCTTCTGCATTATGCTGGCGTGCTGCCAAGTTTTAAACTTTTGACTACCAGTAAATTACCACCAAAGTCGGTCTGGGGTTATGGAGAGGTGGTCCTACGGACACCTCATCCCAAGGTTGAGGATGCTGCCCTGATTGCACTCTTTAAAAATGCCGAGATTTCAACCGCCCCCTATGCCCAAGCTCAAGAAGAGGCGGGCCAGACTGCGCTTTATTTACGCAGCTACGACCCTTTCCCTGAAGGGTCGGGGCGCACAATTCTAAGCGATGGGGAATGGATCAGCCTGCAAGATATATGCGCCGAGTAATTATCGCAAATAGGCGTCTTTAAAACCCTGTTGTTGAATAGTGCTTAGAGCTTCATTCGCCTCTGCGCGTTGTGTAAAGGGACCAGCCACAACATTGGTGAACCGTTTTTCGTTCAGGGTGACCTGGCGCGTTTGGATGGGAAGGCCTATTTTCGTAAGTTTAGACACTGTTTTTGTAGTATTTTCAGGTTGAGCAAAAAGGGCGATTTGTACATAAAGACCCGCAGTTCCCTGGTCAGAGTTTTTTTTAAGAGCGCTGGCCGTGGGGGTTTTTTCTTTTGATGCTTCGTTTGTAATGACCTGAGTGGCGGCGGGAGGCTCAACCGGTGTTGCAGTGACGGTAACCGAAGTGTTGGCCTGTTTTGCAGGTTTAGCTACAACCTCTGGCGCGGGTTTGGGCTCTGGTTGGGTGGATAATGGGGTATCGGGTAGAGCTTGGGTTACTTGTTGGGGACGGAGAGGTTCAGACGTTGCCACTTTAGGCGCTTGCGCAAAGGGCATCGCGGCGGATCCTGTTGGGCTATAGCCGCACATATGGATGTCATCGGGGGTCAGGCGCGGTTCCCATGTAAGGCCAGCGGCTGTTAGGGCGCGCAGGTAAACGCAGCCTGTGGTGTCAACATAGATGCCACCGCGATACTTTGGATTAGGCCATTCTGAAGGTGCTGCCTTTATCGTTTGGCTTTGGGCTGGGCCGACATTTACGCCTGACATTGTTATGCTGGCCAACATCAACGCCGAAAAACCTGTTAATCCAAATCTAAGCGTCATTGTCACTAACCCTTCTGGTTGTCATTTAGTTCCATACATTCTGTCGCCCGCATCGCCAAGCCCCGGCACGATATATCCGTGATCGTTTAAGTGGCTATCAAGTGCGGCGGTCACAATGGGCACGTCGGGATGCGCCGCTTGCATTCGTGCGACACCTTCTGGTGCGGCAAGTAAACATAAAAACCTTATATTTTGCGCTCCTTTTTCTTTCAAAAGATCAATCGCCGCGACGGATGAGTTGCCTGTTGCCAACATAGGGTCGACAACGATTGCTGCACGTGCCTCTAACATGTCGGGTAATTTGCAGTAATATTGCACGGGTTTTAAGGTGTCAGGATCGCGATAAAGCCCGACAAAGCCCACTCGCGCAGCGGGGATCAACTCTAATATTCCGTCTAACAGCCCATTACCTGCCCTCAAGATCGACACTAACGCCAGTTTTTTACCATCAAGCGTTGGGGCTTGCATCATTTGCAGCGGCGTTTCGATTTGGGTCGTGGTCATATCAAGTTCCCGTGTGACCTCATAAGCCAGTAAAAGACTGATTTCTCGCAACAGTTGGCGAAAAAGGGGTGTGGGTGTGGATTTGTCACGCATAATGGTTAGTTTGTGCTGAACCAGTGGGTGTTGCACCACGGTCAAATGAGGTGTTTGTGGGGAATGGGTCATCATGGCTCCAATTAATTCGCTTGCGTGTCTTTGGCCCACATAAAGAGTGGGTCAACTTATTATTTTCATTTAATCATATTTTGCAAAGTCACAAAAGACTTACCTAAACGTGCTCGTCACTTTAAAAAACTTTGACCCGCCCCTTGCATGTCTAATTTTAAATGCCCCGCAATTGAGGATGCAACATCTTGAAAGGCGCAAAGACCAATTTCGCCTGCACCGGCCCCTGCCACTAAAACGGGCACATGTTCGCGCGTATGGTCCGTCCCTTTGAAGCTGGGGTCATTGCCATGGTCTGCCGTAAATATTGCCAGATCGCCGCGCCGCAGTTTTGCCAAAAAATGGCCCACAATCTGGTCAAACCACTCCAAGGCCCGCGCATAGCCTGCTACATCGCGAGGATGGCCGTAAATACTGTCAAATTCAACAAAGTTTGCAAAGACAAATGCGCCGTCTTCGGCTCTATCTGCCAGGTTTAAGAGATGCGCAGCCAGATCGCGGTCATTTTTGCCGTGATAAGACTGTGCTATCCCTTGCCCAGAGAAGATGTCGCTGATCTTGCCTATTGCATGGGTTGTATGTCCATTGGTCTGGGCCCAATCTAAAAGGGTCGGGGCAGGGGGGCTTATGGCGAAGTCACGACGATTTGGGCTGCGTGTGAAGGCTCCATTCTTGCCTATAAAGGGGCGCGCAATCACCCTCCCTACCTTCATGGCGTGCAGTTTTGGCGCGATATCGCGGCAAAGCTGCAAAAGGCGCTCAAGCCCAAAGCTTTGTTCATGTGCGGCAATTTGAAAAACAGAATCGGCCGAAGTGTAGCAAATTGGAAAGCCGGTGGTCAGATGCTCAGCCCCTAAGTCAGCGATGATTTTTAACCCAGAAGCGTGACAGTTTCCCAAAACACCGTCGGTTTGTGCAAGGGCTTGGACCCTGTCCGTTAGGACCTTGGGAAAGCAAGGAGTAGTTTTAGGAAAGTAGGTCCAATCCCACGGCACAGGCACGCCCGCCAGCTCCCAATGGCCTGACGGGGTGTCTTTGCCGCGTGAGCGTTCGATGCCCGCGCCCCAGCGGCCAGCGGGGCTAGGATCAGCTTCTGGCAGCGCCATATCTGAGGCCAGCCTTGCAGCATTCCAAAGCCCAAGGCGCGCTAAATTAGGTAGATGAAGGGCCCCCTGTCGTCCCTGATTAGCCCCACCATTCGCACAGATTTGGGCTATGTGACCTAACGTATTTGATCCAAGATCTCCAAAATCAGCCGCATCAGGGGCAGCACCACAGCCCACAGAATCCATTACGATCAAAAAGGCGCGTCTTTTCATTTGGTTATTCTTTTATAAATAAGCTCGGGATCAACTGGTGGCGCGTCTGATATTTCAAAAGCGGCTTGCACGGCCAAAATTGCGGCTTCGGCATCGGCCAGGCTTGCTGCGTGGATTTGACAAAGTGAAACGTCAGGGTCGCATTCCTCACCTAAGGCTGCCATATCAGACAGCCCGACGGATGGGTTGATCTTATCATTTGCATGGTAACGCCCGCCGCCCAGGCCGATCACCGCAAGACCCAAGGCTTGTCCATCGATGGCTGTGATAAATCCTGATTTCAGGCAGGGCACATCAACCAACACAGGAGCCGAGGGCAAGCGGTCTGGCCAACGTTCGACAAAATCGGTTGGACCCCCTTGAGCAGCGATCATGCGACCAAAGACTTCGGCTGCGGCCCCTGTTTCAAGTGCATTTACAATACGTGCGGCCCCGTCGTTTGCGTCGGCGGCCAGCCCACCTAGGGCTAGCGCCTCACCTCCCAGGGCTATGGTTAGATCCCAAAGGGCCAAATTGATAGAACTTCCCGTCAGCGTCTCCATCACTTCGATCACCTCAAGTGCGTTGCCCGCGGCGGTCGCAAGGGGCTGCGACATGTCGGTGATAAAGGCCGTTGTCATACAGCCAGCCCCTTGCGCGGCTTTTACCAAAGCTTGGGCCAGCGCGGTGGCTTCGGGCATGGTCTTCATAAAAGCCCCGGAGCCGACTTTGACGTCTAGCACCAGCGCTTCTAACCCTGCGGCCAACTTTTTAGACAAGATCGAAGCGGTGATCAGATCAATGCTTGAGATTGTGGCAGTCACATCGCGCACGGCATAAAGGCGGGCATCGGCAGGGGCGATCGTTTCGTTTGTGGCCACGATTGCACAATGCACATCGCGAATTTGTCTTTGTAACTGCGGCAAGTTCAGATGAATGCGAAAACCCGGAATGGATTCAAGCTTATCAAGCGTGCCGCCCGTATGCCCCAATCCTTTGCCTGAGATCATCGGCACATAGGCCCCACAAGCCGCCAAAGCAGGTGCCAGTAAAAGTGAGGTGCAATCCCCAATTCCACCCGTTGAATGTTTGTCAATTACAGGGCCGGGCAAGTCCCAAGACATGGTTTGGCCGCTGTCGCGCATGGCGCGGGTCAATGCTACGGCGCCCTCATCCCCCAGTCCATTGAAGCAAACGGCCATAGCAAAAGCACCCGCTTGCGCGTCAGACACCGTGCCGTCTGCTAGGCCATGGGCAAACCAATTTAGCTCTGATGCAGACAGCTGGCCGCCTGCGCGCAGGGTTGCAATTATGGCGCGCGCGTCCATTATTGCCCCGTTTTATCCATATGTGAGGGGTCAAACCTTCCTGGAAGCAAATTTCCAACAGAGGTAATAAAGACTTGGCCGTCTGTGGTGTGGAGCGTGACCTGCACTGATGTATCGGCAAATTCTGCGATCTTTTGGCGGCATCCGCCACACGGGGGCACGGGGGTGGGGCTGTCAGCAATCACTACGATCTCGGCAATATGCTTGTCACCAGCTGCAATCATTGCCGCAATAGCGCCTGCTTCTGCACAAGTGCCTTCGGGATAGGCCACGTTCTCCACATTGCAGCCCACATGCACCCTGCCTTCTTTGGATCTGAGCGCGGCACCGACTTTGAACTTTGAATAGGGAACATAGGCATTGAGGCGCACATCGCGTGCGGCATCTAGTAGGGTCATCTTAACCTCCGACAGTTTTTTTTACCATAATGCCTGCAAAGGCTGATGCAAGCCCGCTTAACGTTAAGGCGCTGTCGCAAGAAGGTTTGTTTCAAAATTTCCGGGTAAACTGACTTCTAAAATCCGGAGGTCGGGGCTGGTTTGACTATAGCAGGTTGCCATATGGGGAGGGATGACAAAGGCGTCGCCCGCCGCCAAAAGGAACGGGTCTTTGCCTTCGCCTTTCAAAACCATTTGTCCGGACATGATAAAGCTAAATAAAATATCACTGTCATGCCGCGCCCAAGGAGCTGATTGTCCCTCCAAAGGTCGGGCGACCATAACCGATGCCACGCCTTTGGTGTTGGTTGAAATGGTGGTGTCGCGCGCCTCAAACCCTGGAATTCGAAATTGGGTAAAGGAGCCATCCATGGCTTGATTAAACACAAATTTTTGCCCCTGCCACAAGCGCTCCGGGCGATAAAATGGGGTTGGTAGCGTCATATCATGGTCGATCATGGTGATATGGTCAGCCGGAACCCCGACTTCGATCACTTCAATGCCGTCTGAAGCATTGAGTACGCGGTGACGGATCTCTGGTGGTTGAATAAAGCAATCGCCCGCCGAAAGTCGCAGGGGTGGCCCTTGATCTTCGTAAACCACATCAACCCAGCCATTAATGCAAAATATCAGCTGAAAGCCAACTTTGTGGTAATGAACCAAATCGGGCACGGGGCCACCGTCTGGTATGCGAATGTGACTTGCTATGATCGATCCACCTAGACGGGTTGGGATTAGGTCGCGGTAATGCATACCAGCGCGGCCAATTATCCATGGGGCCTGATCTGCAAGACGGCGCACCACAAAAGCATGGTCGGTGGGTGGTAAAATCAGCGGTGGGTCGCGCTCTACTATCTCGATGCGGGTTCCATTAGGGGCGGTGAGATATTTGTCACCCCCAGCAAAATTGTCGGGGTTATCGGTCAGGATACGCAAGGTGGCAGGCGCGTCACTCGCGCCGCGGTCAAGCCTGATGGACAGCCCGTGCCCCGATAAAACGGCTATCACCGGATCATCTGCTGGATAGATCATATCAAGCACAAAGCCCAAACGCTTTGTGAAAAATGCCATGTCTTCTTTTAGGTCACCCGAAGGCTGACGAATTTCACCGCGCGTTTTGTTCATTTCATCTCCGATTTTTTTAATTAATTTGCGACGAAGTCATCGCAATTGCAAGGCTGGGTTCATCTGTGTAAAAGGGTGCGAAAGCGCTTCGTCTATTCATTTTATGTATTTTCTTGGCGGCTTGTTGAAAGTAGTTTAGTATTAAACTAAATTAAAAAACTAAAAAATGTCCGTGGAGAAAATCATGAGCGACCCCAAAAACGATGCGACAAGGCAGGCTGCGTTAGATTATCATGAATTTCCAAACCCCGGTAAATTAGAAATTCGCGCCACCAAACCCCTGGCCAATGGCCGTGACTTAGCCCGCGCCTATTCGCCGGGCGTCGCCGAGGCCTGTTTGGAAATTAAAGATGATCCAAAAAATGCCAGTCGCTTTACCGCGCGCGGTAATTTGGTGGCCGTGATCACCAATGGCACCGCGGTGTTGGGTCTGGGAAATATTGGGGCTTTGGCTGCAAAGCCTGTGATGGAAGGTAAAGCGGTCTTATTTAAGAAATTTGCCAATATCGATTGTTTTGATATCGAGTTAAATGAGCCAGACCCCTATAAACTGGCCGATATTGTCTGCGCGCTTGAACCTACGTTTGGGGCGATTAATTTAGAAGACATCAAAGCGCCAGATTGCTTTATCGTCGAAGCGATCTGTCATGAGCGTATGAATATTCCCGTTTTCCACGATGACCAGCATGGCACCGCTATTGTTGTGGGCGCAGCTGCGACCAATGCTTTGTTGGTCAGCAAGAAGAAATTTTCAGACATCAAGATTGTCAGCACTGGCGGTGGCGCTGCGGGGATTGCGTGTTTGAATATGTTAATTAAGCTTGGGGTTAAACGGGAAAATATTTGGCTGTGCGACATCCACGGGCTGGTCTATGACGGCCGCACCGAAGATATGAACCCCGAAAAAGCAAACTTTGCCCAAAAGACCGATAAGCGGAGATTGAATGACGTGATCGACGGGGCTGATCTGTTCTTGGGTCTGTCAGCGCCTGGTATTTTGACGGTTGATATGGTCAAACGTATGGCCGCTAAGCCGATTATTTTTGCTTTGGCCAATCCCGTGCCCGAAATTTCGCCCGTCGACGTGCTTGCGGCAGTGCCAGATGCGATCATGGCCACCGGCCGGTCCGATTACCCCAATCAGGTGAATAATGTTTTGTGCTTTCCGTTCATTTTTCGCGGCGCGCTTGATGTTGGGGCGACGCAAATCAATGATGCTATGAAATTGGCCTGTATCGCGGGTCTTGCTGCTCTCGCGCGCGCCACCACCAGCGCCGAGGCGGCCGCCGCCTATCAAGGTGAACCTATGGCCTTTGGTCCCAATTATTTGATCCCAAAACCTTTTGATCCCCGCCTGATGGGTGTGGTTGCTTGTGCTGTTGCCAAAGCCGCGATGGATACAGGCGTCGCAACCCGACCCATTGAAGATATGGCGGCCTACCGTGAACGGTTAGATGGATCAGTTTTCAAATCTGCCATGATCATGCGCCCTGTTTTTGAGGCTGCACGCTCAACCAGCCGCCGCATTATATTCGCCGAGGGTGAAGATGAGCGTGTCTTGCGTGCAACCAGCGCTATTTTGGAAGAAATGACCGATAAACCCATTTTGATTGGTCGCCCTGACGTGATTGAACAACGCTGCGAAAGGGCAGGCCTTTCTATTCGCCCCGATAAGGATTTTGAGGTGATAAACCCGCAGTCAGACAGCCGTTACCGCGACTACTGGCAAAGCTATCACCAATTACTAGAGCGCAACGGCGTCACCCCCGATATAGCGCGCGCCATCATGCGCACCAACTCAACCGCAATTGCGGCAGTGGCGGTGCATCGCAATGACGCAGACAGTATGATTTGCGGCACATTCGGGCAATATTTGTGGCATTTAAATTATGTTAATCAAGTCCTTGGACGCGATGGGAAGTCACCCGTTGGGGCGCTTTCCCTGATGATCCAAGAAGACGGGCCCTTATTCATTGCCGATACGCAGGGGAATGCGGTGCCAACACCTTTGCAAATTGCCGACAGTATCTGTGGGGCTGCTCGCCACGCCCGCCGCTTTGGGGTTGAGCCAAAGGTTGCAATGTGTTCGCATTCAAATTTTGGCAATCTGGACACGGACTCAGGTCGCCGCATGCGTGCAGCTCTTGAAATTCTAGATCAACGCGGCGTTGATTTTGTTTACGAGGGCGAAATGTCGGCCGACGCAGCGCTTGATCCTGTGCTGCGCCAACGGGTTTTTCCCGCAACGCGTTTGCAGGGGGCGGCCAATATTTTAGTCTTTGCCTATACCGACGCGGCAAATGTTGCACGCAACATGCTTAAGTTTAAAGCAGGCGGGCTCGAGGTTGGACCCATTTTGATGGGCATGGCCAACCGTGCCCATATTGTGACACCCGCAATCACGCCTCGGGGTCTTTTGAACATGTGTGCATTGGCAGGAACGCCCCTGCATCACTACGGATAATCACGCCAACCCCTTGACTTTATCGCTGTCAAAGGGTGTATCGGAGCAGAAATTCGCCTTGGGAAGGGCCTGACATGAACGCCTATCGTAGCCATAATTGTTCCGAATTAACAAAAGACCAAGTCGGCCAAGAGGTGAGACTTTCAGGGTGGGTGCACCGTGTACGTGACCACGGTGGAGTGTTGTTCGTAGATTTGCGCGACCATTACGGCATTACCCAAGTGATCGCCGATAGTGACAGCGCGGTCTTTACAGATATCGAAAAATGCCGCGCCGAATGGGTGATTTCTATCATTGGCAAGGTAAAGGCGCGTGATGCAAGTCTGATAAATCCTAAATTGCCCACAGGTGAAATTGAAGTTTATGCCACGGGTTTTGAAATATTAGGCATGGCCGATGAATTGCCGATGCCTGTTTTTGGCGATGTTGATTACCCAGAAGAAACCCGCCTCACCTATCGTTTCCTGGATTTAAGGCGAGAAAAACTACACGCCAATATGATGCTGCGCTCAAATGTGGTGCGCTCAATTCGCAATCGCATGTGGGATCAAGGGTTTAATGAGTTTCAAACTCCAATTATTACCGCATCGAGCCCAGAAGGCGCGCGGGATTTCTTGGTGCCAAGCCGCTTGCACCCAGGAAAGTTCTATGCGCTACCCCAAGCGCCACAGCAGTTTAAACAGCTGATTATGGTGGCGGGCTTTGACCGTTATTTCCAAATCGCCCCCTGCTTTCGCGATGAAGACCCCCGTGCCGATCGCAGCCCGACCGATTTTTATCAACTAGACATTGAAATGTCGTTTGTTGAACAAGAAGATATTTTTAACACTGTGCAACCTGTGGTTCAGGGCATTTTCGAAGAGTTTGGGAATGGCAAAGTCGTGTCAACTGAGTGGCCGCGTATTGCTTACCGCGACAGTCTTTTAATGTATGGCTCAGATAAGCCTGATTTGCGTAACCCGATTCAAATGCAGATTGTCTCGGAACATTTCCGCGACAGCGGCTTTGCTATCTTTGCAAAATTGCTTGAGCAAGAAGGCACACAAATCCGAGCCATCCCAGCCCCGACAGGCGGATCACGCAAGTTTTGTGATCGGATGAATGCGTTTGCCCAAAAAGAAGGTTTGCCTGGCATGGGCTATATCTTATGGCGCAACGCCGAAGATGGATCCGGGCTTGAGGCTGCAGGGCCGTTAGCTAAAAATATTGGCCCCGAACGCACAGAAGCCATTCGCCAGCAGTTAGGCTTGGGTGTGGGTGACGCAGCGTTTTTCTTGGGTGGGAAGCCTGACGCGTTTGAAGCGGTTGCTGGGCGGGCGCGTAATGAAATTGGGCGGGAACTGGGCTTGACCGAAACGGATACATTCCGTTTTGCTTGGATAGTTGACTTTCCGATGTACGAAAAAACTGCCGAAGGTAAAATCGACTTTTCCCATAACCCATTCTCTATGCCACAAGGCGGGCTTGAGGCGCTCATGGGAGATCCTTTGGAAGTCTACGCTTATCAATATGACCTTGCCTGTAATGGGTATGAGCTGATCTCGGGCGGGATACGTAATCATCGGCCTGAAGTGATGTTTAAGGCCTTTGAATTGGCAGGCTACCCTAACTCTGAAGTCGAAAAAAGATTTGGCGGCATGGTTAAAGCCTTTAAATATGGCGCACCTCCGCATGGCGGCTGTGCGGCAGGTATTGATCGCATCGTCATGTTGTTGGCCGATGAGGCAAACATCCGTGAAGTGATTATGTTCCCAATGAACCAACGTGCTGAAGATCTGTTAATGGGGGCCCCTTCGGAGCCGATGAATGAGCAACTACGCGAACTTGGTTTGCGGGTTATTCCGCGCGATTAGGGCAGGGTAACCATGGCGTCAAAACCTATAGTGGGTTGGCCCGTTGAAAATTGGGTTGAACCTGTTTGGCCCGCGGGTGACAGTCTTTGTGGAACGCACGTTGAGTTGCATCTTTTGAACCGCAAAGATCACGCCGCTGACCTGTTTGCAGCTTTTGACAAGGCAGATGCGCTTTGGACATACTTGCCCTATGGGCCTTTTGACACGGTCAACGATTATGGCGATTGGATTAATCGAAAAGTGGATGGCAAAGATCCGATCTTTTACGCAATAATTGATAAATTAAGCCAAAAGGCGATGGGTGTTGCCAGTTATTTGCGCATTAATCCTAGTGCGGGCTCTATAGAAGTTGGTCATATTTGCCTATCGCCAGCGCTTCAAAAGACTAAAGCCGCGACCGAAGCGATGTTTTTGATGATGCAATGGGCGTTTGACGCGGGCTATCGCCGTTATGAATGGAAATGTGATGCCCTTAATTTGCCGTCACGCAATGCGGCTTTGCGTTTAGGATTATCTTATGAGGGTGTGTTTCGGCAAATGTCGATTGTGAAAGGCCGTAATCGTGATACCGCTTGGTATGCTGGAATTGATCTAGAGTGGCCACAGATAAAGCTTGCATTTAACCTATGGCTTAATGATGCCAATTTTGGTCCTGAAGGCATTCAGCTGAAATC
>ENA-UOXV01000762-UOXV01000762.1-marine-metagenome-genome-assembly--contig:-NODE-762-length-46381-cov-37.728058_pt1 | contig 46381 bp, 38 predicted proteins | sample MGYA00238165_ERZ766961 | MGnify/ENA primary metagenome ERZ766961 (study PRJEB28924, sample SAMN03173240) | marine metagenome | biome: Marine; feature: Water; material: Subsurface seawater | place: North... | reverse complement strand
AACATTTCTCCGCAACATTTGCAAAATCTACATCTCCTAGTAATTTGAATCCAGATTTTTTTGACGCATCTTCTACTCTATGAATTCCTACATCGACAACTACCGCTCCCGGCTTAACCATATCAGCTGTCACAAACAATGGTTTTCCGACAGCTGCAATTAAAATATCAGCGGTAGCACATATCTCCTTCAAGTTTGCAGTTCTACTGTGAGTGAGTGTTACTGTTGCATTTCCTGGATTACCATTTCGTGCCATTAAAATACTCATTGGAGAACCAACAATATGACTTCTTCCAATTACAACGCAATGCTTTCCGGAAGTCTCAATATTATATCGCTTTAGCATTTCTAAAACCCCATTCGGAGTAGCTGGTAAAAAGGTTGGTAAATTTAAACACATTTTACCAATATTCTCTGGATGAAACCCATCTACATCTTTACTAGGAGATACAGCTAGCGTTACTTTTGTTTCGTCAATATGCTTTGGCAATGGTAACTGTACAATAAAGCCATCTATAGAATCATCATTATTCAATTCATCAATCTTATTCAATAAATCCTCCTCCGAGGTAGTTGTATCCATATGAACCAAAGTAGAGTCAAACCCTACTTTCTCACATGCTTTTACTTTTGCATTTACATAGGTTAAACTTGCACCATCACCACCAACAAGTATAGCTGCTAAATGTGGCGTTTTCTTCCCTTCTGCTTTTAACCCTTTTACCTTTTCAGCTATCTCTAACTGAATATCTTGTGCTGTTTTTTTCCCGTCTAGTAATACCATAATTTATGACTATTGATATTAGACGTTGGTTTATAAAATAGAAACTCAAGCCTATTATCTATTTTACGAAGGCATTTTACCACCCATTCCTTTCATTTGGCGCATCATGTTAGCCATGTTCTTTTTATTAGACATTAGCTTCATCATTTTACGCATATCTTCAAACTGCTTCATCAGTTTATTTACATCTTGAATTGATGTTCCACTTCCTTTAGCAATTCTTTGACGCCTACTTGTTTTAAGCAACTCTGGATTTGCCCTTTCTTGTGGAGTCATTGAATTAATGATTGCTTCAATTGGAGTAAATGAGTCATCATCAACTTCAACACCTTTCATTGCTTTCCGCATCCCAGGAACCATTCCCATAAGGTCTTTCATGTTTCCCATTTTCTTGATTTGCTTTATCTGAGAAAGGAAATCATCAAAATCGAATTTATTCTTTTGTATTTTCTTATGAAGCTTTTTAGCTTCTTCTTCGTCAAAATTTTCTTGAGCACGCTCAACTAGAGAAACAACATCTCCCATCCCAAGAATACGATCCGCCATTCTTTCTGGATAGAAAACATCAATTGCCTCCATTTTCTCTCCAGTACCAATAAATTTAATTGGTTTATTTACTACCGTTTTAATTGATAAAGCAGCTCCACCGCGCGTATCACCATCTAATTTGGTTAAAACAACTCCATCAAAATCAATTCTTTCGTCAAAAGTTTTTGCAGTATTAACCGCATCTTGACCCGTCATAGAATCTACTACAAATAATGTTTCAGTTGGCTGGATGGCTCTTTTCACCTTTTCAATCTCATCCATCATCTTCTCATCCACAGCTAAACGACCTGCTGTATCGACAATTACGACATTAAATCCATTGCTCCGCGCATGTTGAATTCCTTTTTGAGCAATTTCAACAGGATCCGTTAAGTCTCGATTTGAATATACTTCTACACCTATTTGCTCTCCAACTACATGCAATTGATCAATTGCAGCCGGCCTATATACATCACAGGCTACCAACAAAGGCTTTTTATCTTTTTTAGTTTTAAGGTAGTTCGCTAATTTTCCTGAAAACGTAGTCTTACCAGACCCTTGCAAACCAGACATTAATATAACTCCTGGATTTCCTTGAAAACTTAACTCTACATTTTCACCACCCATTAAATCCTTCAACTCGTCATGAACAATTTTAGTCATTAACTGACCTGGCGAAATTGCTGTAAGAACGTTTTCTCCTAATGCCTTTTCTTTTACCCTAGTTGTAAAATCTTTAGCAGTTTTAAAATTAACATCAGCATCTAGCAAAGCTCTTCTAACCTCTTTTAAGGTTTCTGCAACATTTATTTCTGTTATTTGACCATGACCTTTTAATACCTTAAAGGCTCTGTCAAACTTATCGGATAAATTATCAAACATCTTCTTATGTAATTTTAATAAATGAAATCGTTTAAAGCTGAAACAATTGATTATTCATAACTCCTATACTTATTAAACCTCAAATAACTTCAATGCAAATATAGGTTTTGAAAGGGATATTTGAAAGCTATATAACGATTATATAGCGGTAGTTATAACTTTTTTTCTAGTTGAATTGTTCTACTCCATCAACATCCATTCATGCTTCTAAATACAACCCATTTATTGCAACGAATAGAACAAGTAAAAGGCATTTTATTTATGATGCAACTCAAATAAGGGGGGGCCTAAAAGAGCGGTAAATCGTAAAGCTTATTATTAATACAATGCTAATTACCCAAAACCAATACCCCATCAACAGCACTCCATCTCCTTCCATATTGAATTTCCATGAAAATGCAGAAGTAACAGCTAACAAAGACAATATAAGAGTAGGCACAGTTTTAACCTTACTCCGTACAGACCAAATTAGCAAAAGAACAACCCATACATTGGTTAAAGCAGTATATAAAAACAATAAATAATCAGATAAACCTTCTACAAAAACAAGCGTAGCCATATTTGCCCCAAAAACAGAAAACCCGTTTAATTCAATTCCTAATGGACCTCGCAATGCAGGCATTAGAAAAGACAATATGAATAGTAACGCTAATCCTATTGTAATAATTCTATTTGTTTTAAGTGTCATCTTTTAATTCGGGAATATTTCTAAAGACATCATCAATGCATCATTAAAAGCTTTTTCATTGAGTCCATGATCCATATTATTTTCGTTAAGATACGAAATAATATTCTCAGTTGCCATATTACCCGTCAAATCATCGGTTGCCATTGGACAACCCCCAAACCCTTTTATTGCACCATCAAAACGCCTGCATCCGCTCTGTATGGCTGCAGCTATCTTTTCTTTCCATGTATCTGGAGTGGTATGTAAATGTGCCCCTATTTCAACCTCTGGAAAATTAGGAATAACATACTCAAACAACCATTTAATTGAATCGGAATTAGAAGTTCCGATAGTATCCGAAAGAGAAAGTACGTTAACTCCTGATTCCTGAATTAATTTTCCTACCCAATTTGCAACAATTTCGGGACTCCATTCATCTCCGTAAGGATTACCAAATGCCATAGAAAAATAAGTAACCAATTTCTTATTATTCTTTACACATAGGTTTTGCACATTGTCCAATCTTCTAAGTGAATCTTCAATCGTCGAATTAATATTCCGTTTTTGAAAAGTTTCAGAAATAGAAAAAGGAAAACCCAAATAAGAAACCTCATCAAATTGTACGGCCTCCTCTGCTCCTCTTTTATTTGCCGTAATTACCAATAGTTTTGACTTGGTTGAACTCATATCCAATTTAGATAATACCTCAGCCGTATCTTTCATTTGTGGAATAGCTTTAGGAGAAACAAAACTCCCTGCGTCGATTGTGTCAAAACCAACTTTTAAAATTGCGTTAATGTACCGAACCTTATCTTCAACAGACAAATAATCGTGTAACCCCTGCATCGCATCCCTCGGACATTCAATTAATTTCATATGATAAATTAGTTGCGTAAAGTTAATAATATTGAATTAAATCAATTTATCATTAATCAAAATATATTGACTTTCCCGCTATATATCCTCCTGTCCATGCAGCTTGAAAATTGAAGCCCCCAGTTAAAGCATCAATATTTAAACACTCTCCCACAATATACAGATTAGGCTGCAACTTACTCTCGAAGGTTTTGAAATTAATATCTTTTAAATCAATTCCACCACATGTTACAAACTCTTCTTTATTTGTGCTTTTTCCATTTACACTAAATTGCCCTCGCTTCAATGTTTCTATCAATTTATTCATTTCCTTTTTAGAAATATCAGCCCAATTTTTATCTTCAGGGATTTGACAATAATTAAGAAATGAAAACCACAAGCGCTTTGGTAATTCAAATAACCTCGTTTTTTGTAGTTGCTGCTTAGAGTTGTTTTCTTTCATTTCTATAAAAGTTTCTCGAACATCCTCTTCATCATATTCAAAACACCAGTCAACTGATATCGTAAATTTATATTGCATTTCATGAAGTATTCTCGCTCCTACCGAGGACAACTTTAAAATTGCTGGTCCACTCATCCCCCAATGAGTTACCAAAAGAGGTCCACGTTCTTTTAATTTCGTTCCATTTATTTTAACCTCCACACTTGAGGCTACCAAACCTGACAAATCCCTTAGTCGTGTATCTTTTGTATTAAAGGTAAACAAAGATGGCATAGGTTCAATGATGCTATGCCCCAATTTCTCAAGCATTCCCCACACCAACTTACTACTTCCTGATGCGACAATAACTACATCAGCTTCCAAATCTCCAAAAGAAGTTTTCAGCTGCCAATTATCGGGTGTTTTTGTTATTTCAGTTACACCACAATTTTTTTTTACAGCTATACCTAAGCGCTTTACCTCTCCTAAAAAACAATCAATTATACTTTGAGAAGAATTAGAAGTAGGAAAAACACGGTTATCGTCTTCCATTTTTAAGGGAACTCCTCTGTTTTCAAACCATTCCATAGTGTCTCCTGTCATAAACTGATGAAAAGGACCCAGTAACTCTTTATTTCCTCTTGGATAGAACTTAACAAGGTCTTTTGGCACAAAACAAGCATGCGTTACATTGCATCGACCTCCACCGGAAACTTTTACCTTTCCCAATACATGCCCTGATTTCTCTAAAATTGTTACAGCAACTTCTGGATTATTTTCGACCAAATTAATAGCAGCAAAAAAACCACCTGCCCCTCCTCCTATTACAACAACACTTTTCTTGCTCATTCTTCTCTAATTATTTTCTGCCAGCAGAAATCCATTTTTTAATGTCAATTTCCACTCGTTCAAGTTTAGGGCTAAAGGCTTTAAGCGCTAAAGTTATTAATGGGCTATTTGCAATTTTATTTATAATTTTTTCAGACATTTATTTTTGAGTATTGGCGTAAACCAATATTTGTAGGAGATTTTTCTATGTAATCAAGATGAATAGCATCTGTTCTATTAACAGGTTTATCCAATTGGTTTTTATGTAACTTGACATATGTTTCAAAGCTAATTTCTTTTCTAGTTTCTAAAAATGAAAATAAGTTTGAATTTTTTATTTTTTCTTTCCATGTAGGCTCAATTTGCCCTTCAAATATTTTAGATTTTGATCCGCTTCCATAGCTAAAAAAACCAATTTTGCTATTGGAAATAGCATTGTTTTGATTGAAAGAATAATTAAGGAAACTCAGCAATGACATAAAGATAGATGCTGTATACATGTTTCCAATTTCAGAAGATGCTTTTTCTCCAGGAGCAACCCTATCATTAATAAAGGAGTCATATAATTTAGATTTACTAGCCAGCTTGTACCATGCTGAAGCATGGTCAAAATCAAAGTCGCCTATTTCAGCATACAAATTTTGAATTTCACCGTTGTCTTTTAACCAGGAGACCCAGTTTTTTACAATCATTCTTCTGCCCTGAAAAGCATATGGAAGATGGAATATTAGATGGTCCCAATCTTGTAAAACATTTAGATTTTTTTGATTTTTAAAATGCTCAAGTGCTTCAAATATTCTTTCTTGATAACAGGTGTTAGAATATGGCCCGTCAAAAATCGGTTCTTCTTTAAATAACTCGAAATTAATGTTAGAATTCGACCAAAATTCAGAGTTATTATTTTTAATAATAGTTTGCGCTTCTTTATCTGAAATTTCTACAGCTAACAATTTTGCAGTTTCTTTTAATATTTTTAATTTATTGAAAACCCTGCGAGGTTTAAAAAAATCTCCCTCACTTTTTGTTGCAACACCCCAGGTATTAGAAAGAGTAATTATCCTTGGTTTTTCTGTAATTAACATCGCTACTGAACCAGCCCCTTGAGTATATTCTCCACCAGAATTCAATTCGTATTTCGCAAAATCTGAGGCAATAACTATGGCTTTTCTACCTTCTCCGCTATTTACCCAATCCATACTGTTGTGTAAGGCATCAACCGCTCCTACACAAGCGAAAGTCATGTCTAATACATCACAATTTTTAAAGCATCTTGGACCAAAACGGTTACTTAGTTGGTTTTCTATAGCTTCAATTGCATAGGTGGATGTTGGTTTTGCTGCGTCTAAAGCACTTTCAGTTCCTAAATAAATTCTGCCAATAGTATGTGGGTCAATTTCATTAGTGAATATTAATTCAAGAAGAGCATTTGCAGCAAAAGAAGCTGCGTCTTCATTCACGTCTGGGAAGGACATTTTATTTAAACCAAGACCTTTATTTAACTTTGCAAATTCTATGTTTCTCTCAACAGCCAATTTCTTTAGGTCTACATACAATGATGGTACATAAAATGAAATGGCATCTATTCCAATTTTCTTCATAATTATTTTCTAACAGCAGAAATCCATTTTTTCCAGTTTCATTTATGGAATTTTAATTATATCCAAACTTTCATGAATTTGAATAGTAAAAGTATCTTTTTTATACTAACCAACGACAAGTCTTAATTATTCTCTTTGTTTCCTATTTCAAATCCAATATCTTCGACACCTTAATTTCTACGCATAAACTTCTACAATGCAATTGCAAACAAACGGAAATATTCGAATAGAACGTTATGCTAATCTGTCGGAATCGGATTTAAATATAATTTCCCAACAGGTTAATGACATCTATTTAGATGAAGAAAAAGGCATATGGCCAACAGATGGCAAATATGAACGCACCAATGCAGAAAACCTTACACAATCAGCTAATAGTGGTGAATTAATCGTTGCCTTTGATGGAAATCAACCTGTAGCTACAATTAAAGTTTATGAGATCGATACAAAATGGTATTTTGGTATGCTTACAACTTTCTACAGCCACAGAAAAAAAGGAATTGCAAAACAACTTATTAATTATGTTGAAACCTTTCTAAAAAAAGATAAGGTAGATAAGTTGCATATAGAATTGTTGTTCTCTCCAACTCTAGAAATGCCCCATAAACATAGTTTAAAAAAATGGTATGAGAATTTAGGGTACAAGTATATTGAAACCATAAAATTTACGGATGTTAATCCTGAAAAAGCACCCATTATGAATCATGATTGTGTCTTTGAGATTTTATTTAAAAACCTCAAATAATTTATCTGAAATGCACCTGGCGTGTGACAAGTTTCTGTACTCTTTTTTGTTAATTTTCGAGTTTTTTTTTGCCACATATTTGATTATTTCATTCGTCTTGTTTCTTACTTTAAATAACAATATCTTCGCGCACCTTAATTAATTGCGATTTAATGAGCTTTATAGAAGAGATTAACAAAAGAAGAACCTTTGGAATTATTAGTCACCCAGATGCTGGTAAAACTACTTTAACTGAAAAACTTTTGTTATTTGGTGGAGCAATTCAATCCGCTGGAGCAGTTAAGAACAACAAAATTAAGAAGACTGCGACTTCCGATTTTATGGAAATTGAAAAGCAAAGAGGTATTTCTGTCGCTACTTCCGTAATGGCTTTTTCTTATAATGGACAGCAAATAAACATTCTAGATACTCCTGGTCACAAAGACTTTGCTGAAGATACCTACAGAACACTTACCGCTGTTGATAGTGTAATTATGGTAATTGATTGTGCCAATGGTGTTGAGGGGCAAACAGAAAAACTGATGGAAGTATGCCGTATGCGAAATACGCCCGTTATTGTTTTTATTAATAAAATGGATCGAGAAGGTAGAGATGCATTTGATTTATTAGATGAAATTGAGGAAAAACTAAAAATTAAAGTTCGCCCAATGAGTTGGCCAATTGGTATTGGATCCACATTTAAAGGTGTTTTTAATCTCTATAAAAATAGCTTAAACTTGTTTTCAGGGAATAAAACGGGTATCGAAACCGATGTAATATCAATTGATGGAATCGAGGATAATAAACTAGAGGATTACATAGGTGAAGAAGATTCTACTATGCTGCGCGAAGAAGTAGAATTGGTAAACGGAGTTTATGATCCGTTTGATATCAATACTTATCTCTCAGGAGATGTAGCTCCTGTCTTTTTTGGTTCTGCTTTGAACAACTTTGGGGTTCAAGAATTACTAGACGGGTTTACTGAAATATCTCCTACTCCACGTGGTAGAGAATCTGACACGAGAATGGTAACCCCAGATGAGAAAAAATTCAGTGGATTTGTCTTTAAAATACATGCGAATATTGATCCTAAACACAGAGATAGAATTGCATTTTTAAGAATCGTTTCGGGAGAGTTTAAACGAAATACATTTTACCAGCACATAAGATTGGACAAGAAATTCAAGTTCCCCAACCCTACTAGCTTTATGGCCTCTTCAAAGGAAGTAATAGATGTGGCTTACCCGGGGGATGTTATTGGCCTATACGACACAGGTAACTTTAAAATTGGAGATACACTTACCGAAGGGGAGAAAATGATGTATAAAGGAATTCCTAGTTTCTCTCCAGAACTTTTTAAAGAGGTGCAAAATGATGACCCAATGAAATCTAAGCAATTAGAAAAGGGATTATCACAGTTAACCGATGAAGGTGTTGCTCAGTTATTTGTAATACAACCCGGTAATAGAAAAGTTATTGGAACTGTTGGAGAATTACAATTTGAAGTTATTCAATATAGACTGAAGCACGAATACGGTGCTACGGCAAGTTTTCGTACCAAGCCACATCATAAAGCTTGCTGGATGACTACTACCGATCAGACGCAATTAGATGAGTTTATCAGAAGAAAAGTCAACAACATTGGATACGACAAAGATGAAAACCCTGTTTTCTTAGCAGACTCCCCTTTCCTACTTACGCAAGCACAAGGAGACTACCCAGCAATCACATTCCATACAACATCTGATTTTAAACTAGCTTCAAATGAATTTTAAAAAAGGAGATATAATTGAATTAGAAATTCATGACATGGCCTTTGGAGGAAAAGGGATTAGCCGAGTAAAAACGGAAGATGGTGATTTCGTAATATTTGTTATCAATGGTATTCCTGGACAAACAGTAAAGGCCAAAGTAATGAAAAAGAAAAAGCGTTTTGCCGAAGCGCGAAAAATTGAAGTCATTACTCCTTCTGCAGATGAGATTGAAGTTCCTTTCCAACCTATTTCAGGAGCACCTTACATTACATTACCTATTAGCAAACAACAAGAGTACAAGAAACTAACTGCTTTAGACTTGTTTAGAAAGATTGGTGAAATAGACAATACAGAAGAACTCTTTGATGAATACATTGAATCTCCAGAGGTATATAATTACCGTAATAAAATGGAATATTCATTTTCGGTAATTCGACATGACATTAACACCAATGAAGAACACGACGATTTTGGACTTGGCTTTAAGCACACTGGAACTTGGTGGAAAGTTGAAAATTTAGATAAAGACTCCGGATTGTTTGATAAACAAATGGAGGATTCTTTAAAAGATATTCGAATCTACTTAGAACAAACAGGACTACCAGCATGGCATCCGCCAAAGAAAGAAGGTTTTTACCGGCACTTAGTAGTACGCAAGAGCTTTTCAAATGATGAGTTATTGCTTAACCTTGTTACCACTTCGACTGATTCAAATAAATTTGACAAAAATGCTTTTGCGGTATTTCTTAAAGAAATTTTAGGTAGTCGCTTGGCTGGTTTTATTCATACGATTAATGATGATGTTGCCGACAGAGCCAAGCTAGAGCAAGGTCCTAGTGGTTTAGTTACCGGAAATGAAACCATTATTGAAAGCATATTAGGTTTGAAATTCGAAATCAGTATGCAAAGCTTTTTTCAGACCAACCCAGCAAGTGCTGAAAAATTGTACCAAAAAGTGGTTGATTATACGTTTGAAGATAATGACATAGAAAATCAAGTTGTGATGGATTTATTCTGTGGTACTGGAACCATTGGGCAAATACTTGCATCAAAAACAAAAAAAACTAAAATTATCGGCGTCGATATTGTTGCCTCTGCAATAGATAACGCAAAACGGAATGCAAAATTGAACGGTATTAATGATATTGATTTCTACGCTGCTGACGTTGGTAAATTTTTAAAAGAATACCCACAATACGAAGGTAAAATCGGCACAATTGTTTTGGATCCACCACGTGCTGGAATTGCTCCTAAAACTTTAAGAAAAGTAATTAATTTAGGTGCTAAACGGATCGTTTACGTAAGTTGCAACCCGGCTACACAAGCCCGCGATAGAGTTGAATTAAGGAATGCTGGATACGAATTAAAGAAATTTAGTTTGGTAGATCAATTCCCACATACTTCTCATGTAGAGAGTATTATGTTATTTAAAATGACCTAATTTTTTTATTTACAATTAATTAAATTGTAATTAAGTAAAGATACTAACGACTTCTACCCACCGAACAAAACACCTAGTTAGGCAACACATAATTACTTCACAACAACAACCAAATACTTAGATACTCCCCAAAAAGCTGCAGCATCTTTAATCACGATTTTTTCAATTATATCCTCCCCTATTAATTCATATGAATCAGATGGATGCGATGTAACAATATCTGCTTTTTTCACGCCTAATGGAATTTCAGTCAATTTAGAGATTTTAACTTCGGTAAAGTAAGTTTTGTTAAAGTCATCTTTTAATTTACTGATTTTACCCAAACCAATAAACCCACCTTCTTTCGTAATAACACCATTATCGGTTAATTCGCTTTTAGAACCAAAAGTAAAATATGCTGTATTCAATTCATCCTTTATAATAGCAAGCTCTTCTGTTTGCTCCTCGAAAGCAACAAACAATTCTGAAAAAGCCCCGTCTAGATTTTCCAATTCTTGTTGCAATTCAAAAATCTCCCTATTTTTCATTTCAACATCTTCAGTTAAAGACATTATCATTTCTTCAAACTCACCCATTTGGTAATCAGCGTTTTTCAATGCCGCTTTTAATTGCTTGATTTTATTTTCGTTTTCAGACATCAATACTCCTAGTGTTTTTAACTCTTGAATTAAATCAATATTATCCACGCTAATCGTCTCTGGATTTCCTTGAATATTAATAATTAAATCCTGCTCCTTCGAAATCATCTGTAAGTTCTCTCTAATTTCATTGACATAAGAGAAATAAGAATTCATTGTAGAGTCATTCTCTGCTAATTGTTGTTTCAGAGATAAGATTTCATCATCCTTATCTTCAGCACCCGCATTTACCGCGCTATTAATTGATTCTTCTGTTTCTGCATCTTCGCACGAAACAAACGCTATTGCCATAAAGGCCACTAGAAAAACTCTTTTCATTTTAATCTTATTATTTATAACAATAGTAGGTATTATATTGAATAACTACTACAATGTAAAAAACGACTTCTCAACATTTTTATTTTAATGAAGTAAGATCTTTTACGCCTACCGACCTTTCAACGGTAAATCCTTCACCATATTTCACACCTATTATCCTTCCAAAAGCAATTGCTCTACCTTTAATATGCTCCATAAATTCAATTGATGAAATCGGAGTCGCAGGCTCATCACTTTCTGGATTATAAAACTGAGAACCATATGCTTTAATAGCAGCCATTTTTCCATCAAACACTTCGGTAATATCAATTACAAAATCAGGATCAATCCAGTTATCTTGTATATAATGAAAAACTGACTGAGGCCGCCAAGGAGCTTGTTGTTCTCCATTGTACTTTGTCTCAATTTTATTTAAGCCTGCTAAAAAACAAGCCCTTGAAACCAATTCACTTCCTCTACTGTGATCTGGATGTCTATCTGAATGAGCATTACACAATAAAACATCTGGTTGAAAATACCTGATTTGTTCAATTACTTTCTTTAATTCTTTTTCTGCATTATTAAAAAATCCATCTCCTAAATCCAAGTTGACTCTAGCATCAATACCCATTAATTCAGATGCAACTAACGCTTCCTTTGAGCGCAAGGCAGCAGAACCCCTACTTCCCAACTCTCCTTTAGTTAAATCTACAATCCCTACTTTTTTACCCTGACTAATATGTGTCATTAAAGTTCCAGAAGCAGCTAATTCCACATCATCTGGATGCGAGGCGAAAGCCAATATATCTAGTTTCATTAATCTATTTTTTTAAACTCTAATTCTGTAAAATCAAAATCTGGATTAGGTATGTCAATTCGCATTTCTTCTACCTCACCCTGAGAATCAATAACAAAACTACACTTTCCTTTTTTCAATGAGGGTAAAGCTGACATTTCTATCGTAAAGGTATCATAATGCCAATGCTCCAGTTTACCATAGAATATCGAAGTTGGTAAAAATTGAACTTCTAATTTACCATTGATTTGTTTTACCTCTGCTTTACCGTACATTTCGCCATAATACGTCCCTACATATTGACCAAGTGGCATAGATGGTTTTGTGTCTGGAACCCTTTTTTGCGCATTGCTATAAGCTTCTCTTTCTTCCGCCTCTTTTCCACTTTTATCAAATTCCAAAAACAAATCGCCCCAATCTTGTTTTTCTTCCATCTTGGTATATTCATCTAACACAGAAAACATTAGAGCATAGGGTAAAGAGTTTGTATTATTTGTTAGAACAACAAACCCTAAATTCAACGCTGGAACCATTACCGTCTGAGAAATCATCCCATCATAACCGCCTCCATGCGTAACTACTTTATAGCCATTATAATCAAAAAGATCCCATCCTAACCCATACGCACTAAAATGTTTTGTCGGCCACAAAGACTCACTTCCAGCTCCAACTCTTTTACTTACATGTGGATGGCGCATTTCCCTTATTTGTTCTTCAGGAATAATTGATTTTTCATTTAAGGTCCCATCATTCAAATGCAATTTTAGCCATTGAGACATATCCTTAGCAGAAGAAATAATACTCCCGGCCGGTCCAATATTATCCCAATTCATGTAACCAACTTTCATATTAACTCCACCAATATTATTATGGGGAATAGCAACATTCTTCATGCTTTTTATATCCTCGACAGAAGTAATTGTTCTGTTCATCCCAAGCGGTTTAAAAAATCGAGTCTTAACAAAATCATCCCAAGAGGTATTACAAATTATTGGTATTATTTCACCCGCTGCTAGGTACATAATATTTGAATAACCAAATTCGGTTCTAAACGAATATTTCGGCTTTAAAAAACCTGCTCTTCTGATAACTTCCTCGCGACTATGAGAAGATCCATACCAAATTAAATCACCACTAAAGGTTTTCAATCCACTTCTATGCGAAAGTAAATCTCTTATAGTCATAGAATGCGTTACATAAGGGTCGTAAAGTTTAAAATAAGATAAGTAATCTATAACTTTATCGTCCCATTTCAATTTCCCTTCGTCGACTAATATTGCTAAAGCTGCAGAAGTAAATGATTTCGAATTTGATGCAATCGCAAACAGCGTATTTTCATCAACAGCTTCTTTTGTGTCAATGTCTCTAACCCCATATCCTTTCGCAAAAACCAGAGAATCATCTTTAACTATTGCTATTGACATTCCTGGTATATTCCATGCTGTTAGACTCGTTTGAAAGTACTTATCTAACTTTTTTAATGTTGCCTTTTGGCTTATCCCGACAAAAGGAATAAGTAAAAAAACAAATACAAATTGCTGAATCGTTCTTCGCTTATTACTGTACATATAGGTATATTTTAATCATAGCATTGTATTAAAAATGACAACATAAAATAATAGTATCCCACCCAAGTAAATTAACATTTAATTGTTGGCATACATTTTTCAATTGACACAAATATATTCATTAATTATCTTTTTTTGCCTTATGCAGTTAAGTATGAAGTTTCATCTCATAGTAATTCCTATAATAATGTTTTCAATTCTAGGGTTTTCTCAAAACAAAATCCTGGATAATATTGAAATGTATTATGACCAAGGAAATTATAAAAAGGTTTACAAAAAAACGCATAAACTGCTAAAAACAGAAGAATTTAATAATAGTCCGACGTTAAAACTATTTCATGCATTAGCTGAATACCAGCTATCAAAAACTAGGAAAAAACACTCCGTAGACAATGCATATAATAATTACAGACAATTTAAGCAACAAGACCCCGATGGATTATTTCGTTTGAAATTTGATATATACATATATGATATGCAACTTGGAATGGCAAATCATATTAGATACCTCAATAATAAAGTAAGTAAGAAAGAGGCTTTAAAAACATACGCAATCTTTCAAGAATTATTTAAAAATACTATCCCATTTGAAGAAATAACAGCAAATACACCTATTCAGGAAGAATCATTATCATCAATCACCAACAAAACAGTACAACGCGATAATATTATTTCTTATGCAAAAGATTATATAGGAGTTCCCTACTTGTATGGAGGCAACTCAAAAAAAGGTTTTGATTGTTCTGGGTTTACGCAGTACATAATGAGACACCATGGATACAATCTTCCGCGAACTGCACAATCTCAAGGAGATACATATTCAAAAATTAAAGCAGGTCAAGCTACGAAAGGAGATTTAGTCTTTTTTGGATCCAGCAAGAAAAACATTTCACATGTTGGAATAGTTTCTTCAGAAAAAGGCTCCTCCATTTCTATGATTCATGCTTCTTCAAGTAAAGGTATTATGATTAGCAATATTGAAAACAATAGCTACTGGACACCAAAGATTCAATATTACGCAAGGGTTGTTAAAGATTAAAACAATGAAAAAATTACTAACATTATTATTAATCATCTCAGTTTCAATTGGGTTTTCTCAAAATAAAATCATACTTGTCATTGATGCTGGTCATGGAGGCACAGACCCAGGAAACCTGCGTTCAGACACAGGATTTAAACAAGAGAAAGACCTTAACCTGTCAATGGCCTTGCAATTTGGAGAGTATGTCGAAATGTATCTAGGTCATGAAGTTGAAATAATTTACACACGAAAAACGGATACATTTATTGAACTAAACGATAGAATAAAAATCGCAAATGATATTAATGCGAATTATTTTATTTCAATTCATTGCAACTCATCAACCAAACCTGAAGTTTTTGGTACAGAAACACATATTCACAATTTAAATACTAAAAAAAGCTCTGAGCTTGCAAATATGGTTGAATCACAATTTAAAAATAAAGCAGGAAGAAATAGTCGAGGTGTGAAGCTAAAAACAGACAGAAGATATAACTTACAGGTATTAAAAGACAGTAAAATGCCAGCCATACTGGTAGAAACTGGTTTTATGACAAACAAAGAAGAAGAAATATACTTAAACAGTGAAAAAGGACAAGACTTAATCGTTTCGGCAATATTCAGGTCATTTCGAAATTTCGTAAAGAAAAACCACGACATTTCAATGAGAACTCCAATGGAGGAAGTTCTAATTGAAGAAAATGTTCCTGTCTGGAAAATTCAAATAATGGCATCTACTGGACCTATTGGACTTTCAAATCCTGATTTCACATCTTTAAACAAAGCGATTGAAGAAGTTAAATTAGAAAATCCTAACACTCCATTTAACTACAAATATTATGTTGGAACCTATAAAGATAAAAAGGATGCAAAACAAGCTTTAAAGGAAGTCAGACAATCTGTTTTTAGCGATGCTTTTTTAGTGAAATTCGATTAAGATCTAACTTCCTAATTCATTAGGGATAAATATAAATTCAAATATTTCTCTTTTTGCGAATTCATAGAATATTTTTCTTCAACGGTTTTTCGCCCTGCCAGGCCAATTGACTTGCGTAAATTCTCATCTTCGATTAATTTCGAAAGCACTTTAAACCAATCTTCCGCTGTATCCGCTAAAAAACCATTTATACCATTCGCTATTATTTCTGAATTCATTCCAACGGAAGACATTACAGCCGGTGTATTTACGGACATATATAAAAGACCTTTCATTCCACACTTTCCTTTTGTCCATTCATCTTCAGGAAGCGGCATTACCCCAATATCAAGCATGTTAAAAAACTCAACTTCCCTACTATTATCCCAAGCAATTCCATTAATGCCTAAATCACTGTTGAAGTAAACCGGATCACCGATAACTTTAAAATCTATTTTCTCTTTGTACTTTTCCTTTAATTTAATTAAGACAGGAACAATTGTTTCAAAGTGTTTTATTGTAGTGTGACTCCCTACCCAACCAATTGTAATCACTTCATTATTTCGAATGTCTAACTGCTTATACTTCAATGTATCAATAGTGGAAGGTATAATCGTCACATTTCTATTGTACTGTAAAGCAAAGTCTTTTAAATAATCATTTCCAGCTAAAACATGTTTACACAGTGGTAATATCTCTTTTATTTTATTCGAATTTTTCAAAAATGATAGACGTTGATTCCCCTCTGAAACATCTTTAACCCAAATAGCATCATCGAAATCAAATAATATCGGCACACCTAATTTTGATAATTTCTTTTCAAAAAAGGTAGATCCAGTAAGAATGGCCTCTCTATAAATCAAAACTAGATCATACTTAACAATGGATGTTAACTCTCTTTTTCTCTGACGATATGCATTTAAAGCTATAAGCGCTTTTTTAATATAATTCCCATGTGAATAAAGAACCTTATCATCTTCTTCTGAAATAATATTTGATAATTGGCAAGAAACTCCATTTTCTTCTAAATAAGAAAAATATTGCTCAAACCGGTATCGTTGCCCAGGAGACCGGTCTAATCTATGATGCGCTATAAAGAGTACTTTTTTCAAAAAAACGATTACGAACAAATATAATTCAATTACTACTTAATTATTTTAAACATGCCATTGGTTTTACACAATTTAAATTTGATATTTATAAAAGTTTCTATTTAACGATTCAAAAGCTACCTTTGTCAAGTGATAAGACTTCCTAAAAATAATACACCCAGATCATTGATCTTTATACAAGACATTGTATTGTGTTTATTTGCGCTCATAATAGCATACTTGGTTCGTTTTGATTTTGTAAATATTGACAGAATAATACTGGAGAACGAATGGAAAGTATTAAAGCCAGCACTTCCCATTTATATATTTGTCAGAGCTCTTTCCTTTATTTTAGGAAAAACTTATGCGGGAATTATTAGACATACCGGAACGCAAGATGCAAAAAGAATATTCTTAACAGTAACTCTTGGAAGTTTGGTATTTATGGCACTCGTCCCATTTCGATTTTATTTTTATGATGGTTTCTTCTTTCTTCCTCTGCCTATCATTTTTGTTGAATATTTAGTCTCAGTATTCTTGCTAATCACCGTTAGAATTGCAGTGAAGCTAATTTATGTCGAGCAACATAAATCGAGAGGTGCAACCCAAAATGTAGTAATCTATGGGGCAGGGAAAATGGGACTAATCACAAAGCATACATTAGAAAAAGACGCAAATACACTTTATAATGTAATCGGATTTATTGATGATGATTCGAAGAAAAAAGGGAAGTTACTGGAAAGATCTCCTATTAAGTCTATTGAAGCGCTTGAAAAATGGAAAGACAAAAAACAAGTTGATAGTGTAATTATTTCTGTAAAGAAAATGAACCCAATCAACAAAAGGAAAATTATTGATAAATGTCTAGAATTAAACATTCAGGTATCTTCAGTACCCCCTATCGATAGATGGATGAATGGAGAATTCACAGCAAATCAAATTCAAAGAGTTAAAATTGAAGATTTATTAGGTAGGAAAGAAATAAAACTCAATGAAGAAAACATCAATCTTCAAATTAAAGATAAAGTGATTTTGATTACTGGTGGTGCGGGGTCGATTGGAAGTGAGATGGCTCGGCAGATACTTAAATACGCTCCAAAGCAGCTTGTATTACTAGACCAAGCAGAAAGTCCGATTTACGAATTAGACATGGAACTTCGAAGTAACTTTAAAGAATGTAATTGGGAAATTGTAATAGCCGACGTTTCAAATTATACGCGAATGAAAAATGTGTTTGAATCTTTTGAGCCTCAAGTAGTATTTCATGCTGCCGCCTATAAACATGTACCTCTAATGGAAAGAAACCCGGCAGAGGCAATTAAAGTAAATATACAGGGCACAAAAACACTTGCTGATTTAGCCAATGAAAATGGAGTTGCTGAATTTGTAATGGTTTCTACTGACAAAGCAGTAAACCCAACTAATGTGATGGGTGCCTCTAAACGAATTGCAGAAATATACACCCAGTCTTTAAACAAGGAGTCTAAAACTAAATTTATAACAACCCGATTTGGAAATGTTCTAGGAAGCAACGGATCTGTTATTCCGCTATTCAAAAAACAAATTGAACAAGGAGGCCCACTTACGGTTACACACGAAGAAGTTACCCGTTTTTTCATGACCATTCCTGAAGCTTGCCAACTTGTTCTAGAAGCAGGTAGCATGGGAGAAGGCGGCGAAATATTTGTTTTTGACATGGGAGAAAGTGTCAAAATAATTGACCTAGCTGAAAAAATGATTCAACTTTCTGGTTTAGAAATAAACACAGATATTGAGATAAAAATAACCGGACTTAGACCTGGAGAAAAATTATACGAGGAATTACTTAATAATGATGAGAATACTTCTCCTACGCACCACGATAAAATATTGATAGGTAAAGTTCGTGAATACAATTTAGCAGAAGTTCAGGAAAACGTGGAAAAATTAATAAACTCTTATTCTTCTCAAAACAATGATACTCTTGTCCAACAAATGAAGGAAATTGTGCCAGAATTTAAAAGTAACAACTCTGTTTTTACTAAACTAGATTAATAAACTTACAATATGAAAACTAAATTAGAAATAAGATTTGCAGACATCGACATGGCAGGACATGTTCACAACAGTAAATACTTATGCTATTTTGAACAAGGAAGAATTGACTTTCTTTCTGAAATGGCGGGGTCTGATTGGGATTGGAGAAAAAAAGGATTAGTTCTAGGAAGAAATGAAATTGATTACATCTCTCCCATTTATTTAAATGATGAAATTTGTATTGTCACAAAGTGCGATCATGTAGGAATAAAAAGCTTTACACTCTCTTATGAACTCTTCAAAACCAATGGTAAAAATGGAAATGAGCTGTGCACTAAAGGAAGGAGCATTTTAGTTTGCATGGACTTTGAAAAAGATAACTCTCTGCCTGTTTTTGAAGAATGGAAGGATTTATTAACAGCTTCTTTAGAAAGTAATTAGTTCCATCGCATTAATTCTGTTCGGTTAAAAGTCCATTCTGGGGTAATAATTACTTCTCCAATTTCTGATAAACTATACCAAGGTGAAAAAACCTCATCATTAGGGTTTTTTAAAATATGCATCTCTTGAGCAGGCATATAACTTTGGGCCAATAAAAACATTTTATTCCCCATGTCATTTTCTACAACATCCAATACCATAACTGCGTGGCCGGGAGAACCTCCATGACAAAATATATCACCGGGCTGAATGCTTTCAATAGCTACAGATTCTAATTCTCTACTCAAACTCAAAGTCCCTGCGTAATTAAATATTTGGATCATATACTTTTTAAAACTAGCATATGATTTATTGTTTTTAGTAGAATTCACCCAATTAACCTTTCCAGATTTTGGAACGGGATATAAACCACTTTTCCATTTTGAAAATTGAACATTTGCTCCATTCGTATAATTAAAATGGATACTATCGTGTTTATTGTTGCCATATAAATATTCAGCCCTTAAACGCATAGTAGCATCCGCACACTGCTGCAAGTCTTTTGAGCCAACATCCATGTTTATTACATAAGCATGTCCATTTTGATATCCTTTTAACCCTCCATTATACAATTGGATATCTGGGTTTCCTTCTTTTAAAGGCAACCTCCGCAACCAATGGGCAAAATTTCCTTCCTTATCATTTTCTCGAAAATACCCACTAGGTAAATCTACCCTATTAATTAAGGTATTGTTGATAGAAAATGAATCTAACCATGGGATATTATATTTCACAGAGTCTACCTCCTTAGGAACTTCCTCAATAATTACCTGCTCTACGGCAGCTTCGTTTGCCAAAAATTCAGTTGAATCTTGCTGCGCACATGCTGTTGCAATTGATATAAATAATATGAATAGTTTTTTCATCGTTTTTTCTTTTGTAAATGCTAACTTTTTGAAAAGGTACAACTTTTTCTATACACGTAAAGGCAAACCTATTAACTTAAAACCAATAGATGGCATTTGCTCATTCTTAATTATTATCCGCTTTCTGTTACATTAGGGGAGTTCTAATAATTCATTCGCATCAAAATTCACATAGCTTTTTAGAGACAATGAAAATTTCATCTTTCTATCTGGATAATAAGATGGAATTTGAAGCGGTATATGAAAAACTATGTGAACCCGCAGGGAATAAAGACAACAAACAATCTGACTTCGTTAAACTATTTTTAAATAGCGAATGCTATTCAAAAATAGTTGTGCCTCGCATCTTATTCATTATCTTTGTTTTTTGAAAGAAATGAATTATTAGAACTCCCCATTAACAAGTTAATTGAATAATTTTGTAAATCAATGTTAAAGGCAAGATACATAAAGCATACGCTTCAATTTAAACAAGCTAGTGGAACTTCTAGAGGAGTTCTTAAAACAAAAGACTCTTGGTTTTTAATTCTTTGTGACAACGAAAACTCGCAAGGAATTGGAGAATGTAGCATCATTGAGGGGTTGAGCCCTGACAATCTGGAGGAATACGAAAGCAAATTACAATTCGTTTGTGAAAACATTAATCAAAGAGAAGAGTTATTGAATGGGCTCTCAAAATTTCCTTCTATCCAATTTGGACTAGAAACTGCGCTATTGGACATTCAAGCTAGCGGCAGCAAAAATCTTTTCCGCTCTCATTTTGTGCGTTCTAACTCCCCTATTAAAATAAACGGCCTTATTTGGATGGGAAATAAAGACTTTATGCTGGAGCAGATAAAAACCAAAATAGAACTTGGTTTCTCCTGTTTAAAGTTAAAAATTGGAGCAATTAATTTCGAAGAAGAAATTAGCATCCTTAAAAGTATTCGAGCTGAATACAGTAATGATGTTTTGGAGCTCCGTGTAGATGCTAATGGAGCCTTTGAGCCAGAAAAGGCATTAGATAAACTTAATATCCTTTCAGAATTTGACTTACACTCAATAGAACAACCTATCAAACAAGGTCAATTCAAAGAAATGGCCAAGCTTTGTGAACTCTCACCGCTTCCAATCGCATTAGACGAAGAACTGATAGGTGTTACCACGCTTGCAGACAAACAGTTGTTATTAGAGAAAATTCAACCGCATTATATTATTTTAAAGCCAAGTCTTATTGGAGGAATTAAAGGATCTAATGAGTGGATTGAAGCAGCAGGTGAATTAAGTATTCCCTGGTGGATCACATCTGCTTTGGAATCTAACATTGGCTTAAATGCTATATCTCAATATACAGCTAAATTTAACAACCCACTTCCTCAAGGATTGGGAACAGGACAACTATACACAAATAATATTGATTGTCCACTTGCGCTAAGTGGAGACCAACTGACATACAATCAAGAAGTAAAGTGGGACTTATCTTTATTTGAAGAACAATGAAGTGGTCAATTCAAATAAACGGGAAACACTATGATAACGAGAACTTATTAAGCATTGATGATTCCGAAATAAGGGCCTTCCTAGAAGAATGGGGGAATGAAGAACTATCGATATCTGTAAAAACATCAGGTTCTACCGGTAAACCAAAGTTAATTCGCCTTCTCAAATCAGATATGATTGCAAGTGCTGAATTAACTGGGGAATATTTCAATTTAAAAAATCCACAAACAGCTTTACTTTGTCTACCCGTAAAATATATAGCTGGTAAAATGATGTTGGTAAGAGCCATGGTTTTAGGATTAGATTTAATTTCGGTTAAACCTTCATCTAACCCGATTATTAACTGTGTTCAATCAATAAGCTTTGCCGCTATGACACCGATGCAAGTAAATACTGTTTTAAATCAATCGCCTGATAAACTCAATTTAATTGAACAACTAATAATTGGTGGTGCTCCAGTTAACAGCATATTAGAATCCAAATTACAAGAAGTTAAAACACATTGTTATAGCACTTATGGTATGACGGAATCCATCACGCATATCGCGGTAAAAAAAATAAATGGAAAATACAAAAGCAAGTATTTTGAAGCACTTCCAAACATTACTTTTCAACCTAACAAGGATGACTGCCTTATTATAAAAACACCTCATTTATCAACATCAATAATAACTACAAGTGATATTATTAAAATTATTGATAAACAAACTTTTAAATGGATTGGAAGAATAGATAATGTCATTAATTCTGGCGGAATAAAAATTCATCCAGAAGAGCTTGAAACAAAGATCTCTAACCTATTTCATAACACGCGTTTTTTCTTTTCTTCTGTACCTGACGAATTGCTCGGCCAAAGACTCGTTTTGGTTATTGAATCAGAAAATAATATTTCTGACCTTGAGTCAAGCCTAGAAAAACTATTGAACACATTCGAAATGCCAAAAACGATCTTTTACACAGATTCTTTTCTAGAAACTAAAACAAGAAAATTAGATCGTATCAAAACCTTACAAAGCGTGTTGAACTGACCTTGAATAAGCTTATTCTGCTGTTGGATCTAGAAGGTATTTACCGTTTGTAAATTACCGAACATTATCTTACCATTAATCTTTCTATATTTGACGGTCTTTTAAAAAGAAGATTAATGCGGATACTTTCAATTATTATTATTCTTGCTGCAATGTTCCTTAACAGTTCTTTTGTTTTGGAACATAAATACTTCGTAAGTATTACAACTATCGATCATAAAAAGGATTTGAAGGCTTTTGAAATAAGTATAAAGTTGACGGCACATGATGTTGAAAAAGCTTTAAAGAATCGAGGAGAGTTAAAGTTAGGTAGTAACAAAGAGTTGCCAAACGCTAATCAAATTTTAGCATCTTATATTAAAAATCATTTCAGTATCTGGATTAACGATAAACAAAATGAATTAGTTTTTGTTGGGAAAGAAATCGAAAATGACGAGACTCTTTATCTGTATTTTAGCTCTAATGCACCTAAAAATTTGGACAAAGTGAAAATTATAAATAACATATTAACTAAGACTTTTCCGGAACAAGAAAACATCACCTATTTTAATTCTAGCCCGATTAAAAAGGATTTTATTTTTAAAAAACATAGTTCGATTAAAGAATTTCAATTTAAGTAACATACACTATGAAAAATATATTTAGCCTAGTACTTTGCATCCTAACTATAGCTTCTACCATTGCTCAGGATAATACTAACCATAATAAATTTAAGCAATTAAAAGAAGAGGTTGCAACACCAAATGTATACAGAAATGCTGCTGGAGCTCCAGGTCATATGTATTACCAAAACAGAGCTGATTACGAGATGAATATTACTTTGAATGATGGTGAACAAAAAATTACGGGCGAAGAAACCATTACTTACCATAATGAATCTCCGGACGATTTAGAATACTTATGGATTCAATTAGACCAAAATGTAAGAGCAAAAACATCGGACACATACAAAATTCAAACAAGTTCTATTGGTGGAACATCTTTTAATAGTTTAAAACGACTTCATTCGGACTTTGACGGAGGTTTTAAAATTACTGAAGTTTCGATGGATGGAAAGCCATTGAAACATACTATTAATAAAACCATGATGAGAATTGATTTAGAAACACCATTAAAAGCAGGAGAGCAAGTTTCTTTTACTATTAATTGGTGGTATAATGTAAATAACATGATGGAAATTGGAGGGCGCTCAGGTTATGAATATTTCCCAAAAGATGATAACCGTCTTTATGTAATTGCCCAGTTCTATCCGCGTATGTGCGTTTACAACGATGTAGAAGGATGGCAAAATAAGCAGTTTTTAGGCAGAGGAGAATTTGCTGTTCCTTTTGGGAATTATAAAGTAAGTCTAACTGTGCCAGGTGACCATGTTGTTGCTTCGACAGGAACCCTTTCAAATACAACTGACGTTTTAACAAAAGAACAGCTACAAAGGCTAGAACTTGCGCGAAAATCTGATAAAGAACCGGTAATTATTGTCACACAGAAAGAGGCTGAAAAAGCTGAAAAAAGCAAGATTAAATCTATGAAAACCTGGATTTTTGAAGCTGAAAATGTACGGGATTTTGGTTGGGCATCTTCTAAAAAGTTTATTTGGGATGCAATGGTTGTGCACCAAGAAACAAAAGATGTTATGGCTATGTCATTTTACCCGAAAGAAGGAAACCCATTATGGGAGCAATACAGCACAAAAGCTGTAGCCCAAACATTAAAAACATACAGTAGCTATACGTTCGACTATCCATATCCTGTAGCTATTTCGGTGCATGCTAAGGATCAGGGAATGGAATACCCAATGATATGCTTCAATTATGGAAGACCTGATGAAGATGGCACGTATTCTCCACGTATGAAATATGGAATGATTGGAGTAATAATCCATGAAGTTGGACACAACTACTTTCCGATGATTATTAATTCTGATGAGAGACAATGGACTTGGATGGATGAGGGATTAAATACTTTTTTACAGTATTTAACTGAACAAACCTGGGAAAGAGATTTTCCGAGCAGAAGAGGTGCTGCCTCTAAAATTGTTGACTATATGAAAGGAGATAAAAGTAATATCTCTCCCATTATGACGAACAGTGAATCGATTCACCAATTTGGAAACAATGCATATGGAAAACCAGCAACTGCATTAAATATTCTTCGTGAAACAATTATGGGTAGAGACCTTTTTGACCACGCCTTTAAAACTTATGCTCAACGTTGGATGTTTAAACACCCAACCCCGGTTGACTTTTTCAGAACAATGGAAGATGCTAGTGCAGTTGATTTAGATTGGTTTTGGAGAGGTTGGTTTTACTCAACTGATCACGTAGATATTTCGATGGATGACGTGCAATGGTTTCAAATCAGCACAAAAGACCCGACGATAGAGAAGCCTTTAGCTGAGGCTAAAGCGAATGAATTCCCAGAAGATATTAGTACTACTAGAAATAAAAAGGATATTAAAAGAACGTATGCTGAAGAAGATAATTCTTTGTATGATTTTTATAACTCTTACAACCCTTTTGATGTTACCGAAAAAGATAAGAAAAAATATAAAAAGTTTATTGAAGGGTTAAGTGCTAACGAGTTAGCTATTTTAAAAAGTAAGTTTAATTACTATCAACTTTCATTTTCAAATAAAGGTGGACTGGTAATGCCCTTAATTTTAAAATTTACATTTAACGATAAAACTTCTGAAACCATAAGAATTCCAGCTGAAATCTGGAAATCTAACAACTACAATGTCTCTAAAGTTTTCTTTTTTGAAAAAGAAGTTATATCGATTGAATTAGATCCAAATTTGGAAACTGCCGATACTGATATTTCTAATAATTCATGGCCAAGGAAAATTGCACCAACTAGGTTTGAGCTATACAACAGATCTAAAGGTAGACACACTGGAGCAGCAAACCCAATGAAGAAAGCGCAAAAGAAATAGATTTGCGACAACTTTGTTTTAGGAACTACTTCAATTTCAAAATTTTTATCTAATAAAGAGACGTAATACAAAACTATATTTTTTCATAAATAAGCCTCATGTATCCGTTGTAGAATTTAATTCTAAAATTACTTGTAATTCATTAACTATATTTCATACATTTGCCCATTCAACAAAGGAAATGAAAAACTTTAAAATATACACGGAAAGATTTTATTTCAATTACTGAAGCCGGAAACGTTTTATCGATTACCTAATTGAAAAGCCTTCCAAATTGGAAGGCTTTTTTTGATAAACAAACACAATGAACAATACTAATTTTACATACAATTATCACTTATATTTTATGACAATAGAATGAAGGATATTAATGTAATTAATATAAAAGAAGCCTTCCAAACCAGAAGGCTTCTATTTTTATTAAAATAATTATGACAATAAAAACGATTGCAATACAAGGAATTAAAGGTGCTTTTCATGAAGAGGCAGCAAAAAACGTATTTGGAAATGAAATTAACATTTCACCTTCTATTACATTTCAAGAGTTGACCACCAAAGTGGTAAACGAGGAAGTAGATTATGCACTAATGGCAATTGAAAATACAATATCTGGTACAATTCTTCAAAATTTAGAACTCATTCGGAATAATGATTTAGCAATTATTGGTGAAACTTATCTACGGATTGAACAAAACCTGGGTGCGTTAAAAGGAGCAACTATTAATAAATTAACTGAAGTTAGTTCTCATTACATGGCACTCAATCAATGCAGAGCTTTTTTTAAAAACCATCCTACTGTTAAATTAGTTGAATCGGCAGACACCGCTTTAAGTCTAAAAGAAGTTTCAGAACAAGATAATCTGCAAATTGCTGCCATAGGAAGTATACTTGCAATTAAAGAATATGGTTTGGAATTATTAGCTAAAGGTATCGAAACAGACAAAAGTAACTACACACGGTTTGCCGTTTTAGGAAAACACATCGACACATCTACCGATGGAGCAAAAGTAAGTTTATCTATTATTCTCTCTAACGTTTCAGGTGCATTATCAAAAGCAATTTCCTTACTTCATTTATTGGGTGTAAATCTAACCAAGATTGAATCTGCTCCAGTAATCGGGAAACCCTTTCAGTACAGGTTTTTTTTAGATTTCATTCTTCACGAAAAAGTTAGTTATCAAAGCACAATTGAGGCACTTACACCCTTGACAATTGAATTAAAAATATTAGGGAAATACCATCCTGGAAAAATCGATTACACATGAAAATTATTGAAGCAAATAGGTTAAATAACGTTTCTGAATATTACTTCTCTAAAAAACTGAGGGAAATAAATGAAATCAATCGAAACGATATTCAAGTGATCAATTTAGGAATTGGAAGTCCAGACTTGGAACCACCCAAAGTAGTTATAAATGAACTGACAACATGGTCAATCCAAAATAACGTTCATGGTTATCAGCGATATAATGGCATTCCTGAATTGCGATTGGCTATAAAACAATGGAGCCAAAAAGTTTATGACATAGACCTTAATGCAGATAATGAAATATTGCCGTTAATGGGGTCCAAAGAAGGTATTCACCATATTACTCAAGCCTTCGTTAATAAAGGTGACAAAGTACTCGTCCCTATGTTGGGATATCCTACTTATCGGTCAGTCTCAAATTTAGCACAAGCAATGGTTGTTGAATATTCAATCAAATCAGATGGAAGCTTTGATTTGGACGAGTTGTCCAGTTTATTAAGCGGAAACACAAAGGTTCTTTGGTTAAATTATCCACATATGCCGACAGGGACTCCTGCGAACAAAAAAGCAATAACGGAATTGATAGCATTGGCAAATAAAAATGGATGTATTGTTATTAATGACAATCCTTACAGTACGCTTTTGACAGATGACTACTTCAGTATATTTCAGATTGATGGGGCAAAAGAAAACTGTCTTGAACTCAACTCATTGAGTAAATCACATAATATGTCTGGCTGGAGGATTGGTTGGGTTAGTGGAAAAACAGAATTAATTCAATCCATATTGAAGGTAAAAAGCAATATGGACTCTGGAATGTTCCTTCCTATTCAAAAAGCTGCAATCAGTGCCTTAAATGTTTCTACAGATTGGATTAAACAACTCAACTTCACCTATTCTGAAAGAAGAAAAGTTGTCTGGGAAATTTTAGACAAATTGAATTGTTCTTACTCAAAGGATAACGTTGGGTTATTTGTATGGGCAAGCATACCAGATAAATATGATAGTGCCGAAATTTGGATAAACGAAATTCTTTATAACGCAAAAGTATTTATCACTCCAGGATTCATATTTGGATTAAGTGGAAATAAGTTTATCCGTGTTTCATTATGCAATACAACAGAGATTTTGCGAGAAGCATTGAATCGAATAAATAATTTAAAATAAAAAGTGATGTTAATTAAAACTGAAGCTTGGCCACAACTAAAAAAAAATGAGCCATTAATTATTGCGGGACCATGCAGCGCTGAAACTGAAGAACAAGTAATACAAACTGCTAAGGAATTAAAAAGTGATAATCGCGTAAAGATTTACAGGGCCGGAATCTGGAAACCCAGAACAAAACCAGGAAGTTTTGAAGGAGTTGGAAGTATTGGTCTTCCTTGGTTGCAACGTGTAAAGAACGAACTAGGAATGACTGTAGCAATTGAGGTTGCGAATGTAAAACATGTTTACGAAGCGTTAAAAGCAGGAATTGACATACTCTGGATTGGGGCCAGAACAGCAGCTAATCCATTTGCAGTTCAAGAAATTGCAGACGCCCTAAAAGGTGTTGACATTCCTGTATTGGTTAAAAATCCTGTGAACCCAGATGTAGCATTATGGATAGGAGCAATTGAAAGGTTAAGTAAAGCTGGAATCACTCGAATTGGAGCAGTACACAGAGGTGTATCACAATTCGAAAAATCGTCTTTCCGAAACAATCCAGAGTGGCAAATGGTTATTGAATTACGAGAGCAACTACCGGACATTCTACTGATTAATGACCCGAGCCATATTAGTGGGAATCGTGAGTTAATACACAAAGTATCCCAAACTGCAATGGATTTAAACTTTGATGGCCTAATGATAGAATCACATATCGATCCTGATAATGCATGGAGTGATGCAGCACAACAAGTTACCCCTGAGCAGCTGGCAACCATTCTGGATCGGTTAATCGTACGAGCTGAAACACCAGAGGGAATTGAATTAAAAAGCATCGATGAACTTAGGAAATCAATCAACTTTATAGATGAACAAATCATTGATTTATTAAGTTACAGATCACATGTAATAAAAGACATTGCTAAATTCAAATTAAACAATGGCATGACTGTTTTTCAAAAAAACAGATGGAGTTCATTGCTTGCAAAGCATCAAAAGCAGGCAGAAAAACTTTCATTAGACCCCAAACTAATTTCGAAAGTATTCCATGCTATTCATCAAAATTCAATTAATACACAAAATAATTTATTGAGTAAACCTGATAAGGTTACGTAACAATAAAGTTCCGTTCTAACGAGCCGGAACTTTTATTTTGTGGATTAATCCGTTAAAGACTCTTCTACTTCAACCTCTGTGCTTTTTTTAGCAGCACTTTTTTCTTTTTTCACTGCCTTGCAATGCTGCCTGCTTTCTTTATCCTGGCATTCTGTGCAGTTGTTATCTCCAAATCGAAAAAGATTTGCCAATTTACAAAAGAGCTCACCCGCATTATCGAAACTCTCTTGGTAAAACAGCCCAACACCTTGCGTATAATTAGATTGATCCACTTTGGCAATATCATATTCATTTGATTCATTAAATGCATGAACTCTTAAGTTTCCTTCTAGCGTATTTAATTTATACTCGACATCCACATCACCAATTAAACTACTATTATTGCTTCCCCCTGAGGATTGATTGTCATGAGAAACACCAACATTGGTTTTAACTGTTAATTTATCATTAAACAATTGAGTGGACATAGCAACCGCAACCTCATCATTACTTATTTCATCACCTGGACGATAATTAAATCCCAAATCAAAATCATCTGAAAAATTTGAAATCATGTTACTCAGTTGATTAGATAGAACCTCACTCGTTGTACTTTCGACAACACCCGATAAATCACCTTCTGTTTCCTCTTCATCTGATCGCGGTAAAAACTTGTTCAAAATCAATAATGAGAAGACCTGTTTATTCATTTCTTGTTCCGTAGAAACTAAGTTTCTTAAAACGGACTTTGAATTCTCGTCTGAGCGAGGTATTGAAATGTCAAATCCTATATTAGGATTAAATAAGTTCTGTGTCAAATGCATTATACACTCGATGTCTGCTTTTTGCTTATATCCCTCTCTGTCATTTTTGGGCATTATATCATATAAACTCGCTTTCAATGGGTAATATGCTTTAATGTCTATATCCGCGCTATAAGGATCGCCAAACCAACTAATTGAACTACCTGGTTTAACTTGGAATTTTTTATTTATAAAATCTTTAAGCGTAAACAAATAACTTCCTTCTGAAACCTCATAGTTTCCGAACATATAGAAATCATAAAACTGATCAATATACATATCTACGTGGCCTTCTCCAGTAGCTCTCATTGCATCGCCTACGACTTCATCAAACACCAGTTTAATTTCTGCATCATCTGTTAAGTCCATGCTCAGGTTTAAGTTAACACCCTCAAGATCTACTTTGTATTCTTCTTCAAAATTTTCTTTATTTACAAATGTGACAAATTCTTTTAAAACAATATCTTCAGATCCATATAATGGTAATGTAATGTTTGTTCCTTTCTCCGTTTTAGCGTTAATTGTAATATCTAATATGTCTTCGTAGTTAATCGATAAATCGCCTGACACAAAAGCATCTCCATAGTACAATGGATTCATATTATAGTTTGTATTTAACACTTGAAATGGTTTATCAAATGTGGCGAAGAAATCATAACTATACTTTTCGAAATTTTGATGAAAGAGAGAACCAACCACAAATGCCTCTGCCCCATATTTATCTTTTATAGGAATTCCATTTAATAAAACCATATCAGGCTCTATAAGAACCTGACCATTTGCTGTATATTTTACATTTAGCATATCCATTTGGACAGCAGTTTCATTTAAGAACAAGCTACCATTAAATTGAGGAGAACTCATTTCCCCTTTCATGTAAACAGCTCCTTTTGTATTACCATCTAAAACGACACCTTCAGGCATAAAGGCATTTACAAATGTTAGATCAGTATTTTTAAAATCAAACTGAAAATCTAAATTATTATTAGGCCTATTTGCGTAATAATAACCTTTTGAAATCACAAAATCCGATTCATCATTCGCTCTAGTTAATTCCCCAACTAGCTCCATTCTTTGTTCATTACTATTCCACGATGTACTCGTTTCAACATTACCCGTATAATACCCATTTATACTTAAATCCTCCACTAAGGAGTAAGCAGAAAAATACCAATCACCGTAAAGGTTTGAAGCATATCCATCTAGGAATAAGGCCCCATCTAATTCCATTACATCTAAATTAGTTAAGGCGGATATGTTATTTAAGTTAATACCTGCAATTTCAAAATTCATTTTATCCGAGGGAACTTCTGATACTGCACCATCAAACTTGATAAGTTGGTCTTCATTTTTCGCAATTATTTTATCTAGATGGATAGAGGTTGAATCCACTCGAACATGGGCATCTCTATCAATATGCCACAATCCAACACTCGAAAATATTTCAGATGGATGAACATCAAATTCAAATTCACTTGAACTCATTATATAGCCATCACCATATATTTTACCCCAATAAGTAGAGTCATCTGCGGACCAATAAATACTGGTACCAATATTATCTTCGTATGCTTTTGCTATCAAATTGACATTTTGAATATATGTTTCTTCTGAAAGAAATAATGAATCAATTGTTAAATCTAGGGTATAAAAGAGGTCGAGGCCAGATATTTTTTGCGTAGTATCTAACTGAATCCCAGCAAAACGTATATTATTATACGCTATCCAATCCGACTTAACAAACAACTCTAGTGCATCATCTTCACTCACATAATCGCAGTGAAGCTCCGTTTTAGGAGCTATCCTCAACTTAGGGAAAAAGAGTTTTGTCAATTTAGAAAGATCATTTATTTGAACACTCAAATTAAATTCTTCGTGGGCTAGGTAAAAGTTTTCTGAATTTGGAAATAATGATGGTAATACCTTTGCCCCCAGGTAAGAAAGGCTATTTTTAATAGAATCTAAATTAAATTCGCCTTCCATTGAGATGTCTGCAAATTCTGAGAAAACATCTATAGTATGGTAATTTGTATTTCCTTTAGATTCAAACATGATAGATTCAAAGGGATAGTCTGTTCCATCTTCAAAGTAAGCTACATCTGTAAAATAAATCAACCCAGTAAAATCATCCAAATTCGATGCATTTCCCTCTACCATAAGATTAAAACAAGCAGAAGCAGTTTCTCTAGTATTGATTAAATGTAAATCATAAGGATTAGCTTTTACTACTTCTGTTGCAAAACTAAACGCATAAGGCGCCTTGTTTAGATCAATATTTCCTTCAAAATTTAAATCTATATTTTGATCGTAAACATTTAAAACACCATCAAAAGATTTTTCTTTAAAATGACCATTAATGTTTACTTCATCATAGGTATATCCTTGCAAATCAAATTTATTCAAATGACCATCTACTACAACATCTAAGTCATCAATTGTTAACCCTTTCCCTTTAATATTTAAATCGGAAGTAAAATTACCAAATACGCTTGAGTTTGTTAAACTCGATAAATCGATTCCTGCAGTGCTCAAATAACCATCATAATTAAATTCTTTAGTGGTGTCAATGTTGCATACAAAACTACCTGTAGTAACCCCTATATCTGTAATTATATCTAAGGACACATCAAAATCATGATAATACCCATCAGAATTCCCCGTTACAAAAATGTCTCCAAGGTTAGATAATTGTTCGGGAATCTCAACTTTTTCCGTTATTCCAAACTTCGTGAAATCAATTGTTTCCAAATCCAATTTGGATGTCTGCAGTACATTAATATTTAGCGCAACTTGTGCACTATCAATATTCGGCAACCCTTTTAAAGAAACATCACCATCGAAATAGGTTCCTTCAGAAACACTGATAAATAAACTACTTAAATTCAAATCATTAATAGGGCCTTCTACCTCTGCCATTAAGTCAATCAGAAAATCGTATTCTTCTAAAGAAGGCACGAAATAAGATAGGTCTTTCATGTTAATCGAAGACATTTCAACATTAGCAAACAGTCGCACATCTTCTACAAAATTGGAAAAGTTTTCATATCCTTCAAAATTAAATTCAACACCTTTAGTAACAATATTAGAATAGGGAGTTTTAACAATTAGTTTACCCAGTTTAATCTTTCGAGAATTTACTAATACGTGTGCACTCAGGTTATCTAAACGAAAACCACTTCTATCTGTCAGTGCAAGACCTTCAACATTCATGGTAGTAATATCTCCTCGGTTTCTAAATCCAATTATTTTTCCAGAAACATCCCACATATCTAGATGGTCATAATCCATTCCATATTCTTTTACTTCCTTGTTCCAATCGTAATAGGTTATATGTGTTTTATTTAAGTTAATCTCCTTAATTTTCATTGTAAAGATGGATGATTCATCTTCTTCTGAAGCAAAATAATTTATGAGGAATTGTAGGTTGAATTCCGTTTCTCCCTTATACTTTTGAATTTTCAAACGAGCGCCTTCAGCGTTAATTCCACTCAAAACAGCGAATTTACTATCGAAACTTAAATCGGCTAGAGCTAGATTAATATGAGGAACATACAATAGTGTATCGTTATGCCTATCACCAATATACAAACCATTGATTTCGGCATATTCAAAACCATTAATTTTAACACTCTCAATGGACGCATCAGCATCCAGTTCATAAGAATAATATTTTGCCAAACTTGAGGCAACCTGTGTTTGTACCCATTCAGATCGAATAAAGAATATAAGTAAAAGACTAAGGAAAAAAACTATCTCAAATAGATTTGCTAACGTTCTTAACGAGTAAAACCCTATTTTTTTAATAGTTTTGAGCACCTTAATCTAATTAATGAGTGTAACAAACAAATATAACATCATTCTTGGTATAGAATCAAGTTGCGACGATACTTCTGCAGCAATAATTAAAAATGGAGAAATCCTGTCTAATGTTACTGCTGGCCAAGAGGTTCATGCCAAATATGGTGGTGTTGTACCAGAACTTGCTTCTAGAGCTCACCAACAAAATATTTTACCTGTAGTTGACGAAGCCTTAAAACAAGCAGGTGTTACTAAAAGTGAGTTAACAGCAATCGCATATACACAAGGCCCTGGATTGCTTGGTTCTTTGCTTGTAGGAACATCTTTTGCAAAATCTATGGCAATGGGATTAAACATCCCATTAATTGATGTCAACCATATGCAAGGACATATACTTGCCCACTTTATTCAGAAAAAGGAGAAACACAAACCCACGCCTAATTTTCCATTCATTTGCTTAACAGTAAGTGGAGGACATACGCAGATCGTATTAGTCAAAGACTATCTGAGTATGGAATTAATTGGTGAAACAATCGACGATGCAGCTGGAGAAGCTTTCGATAAAGCAGCCAAAATTTTAGGGCTTTCATACCCGGGAGGTCCCCTTGTGGACAAACTAAGTAAAGAGGGTGACGCTGCAAGGTTTACTTTCACATTTCCTAAAGTGGGAGAATTTAACTACAGTTTTAGTGGATTAAAGACGCAGTTTTTATATTTCTTACAAAAAGAAGAAAAGTTGAATGAGAAATTCATTCAACAAAACCTGAATGATATTTGCGCTTCGTACCAACAGCATATAGTCAATTACTTATTTATCAAATTAAAAAAGGCTGTTGCTCATTACAACGTAAAAGATGTTGCTATTGCAGGAGGTGTTTCTGCAAATAACTGTTTGAGAAAAAAACTAGAGAAAACCGGCCAAAAAGAAGGTTGGAATACATTTATTCCTGAATTTGAATATTGCACTGATAATGCAGCAATGATTGCTATTACTGGGCAGTATAAATTAGAAAAAGGTCATGTATCGGACCAAAGTGCTGCCCCTTCTGCAAGAATGAAGTTTTAAAATACTTTTTTAGTAAGCATAAAAAAAGCCATCTCTAGGAGATAGCTTTTCTTAAAAATAAATGAATTTATATTAGCAAACTTTTACGTTTACTGCATTTAATCCTTTTTTACCTTCTTGCAATTCGTACTCAACTGTATCATTTTCTTTAATCTCATCGATTAAACCTGATACATGTACGAAATATTCGCTTTTGTCCTCTTCGTCTACAACAAAACCAAATCCTTTGGTGTCGTTAAAAAATTTTACTGTTCCTTTTTTCATTATAATAAATTTATTAGGTAGCGAAAATAATAATATTTCGGAAAAATGTTTCTTTTTTATTAATAATATTTTATGGACCTTTATTTATGATTTAAAAGAACGACATACTTGAAATAAGTATTCATAAAGTTGTCAATATCGTTTATTGCACTAAGATTTCGTTACACTAATCAATCTATTTTTATAAACTTCACTGTCTTATTGGCAATTCTGAGTATATATATATTAGGTGGTAGTGAAGAAATATCAATACTTGTATTTCCACCATTTATCGATCCAGACACTACTATTTCTCCGAAAATATTTATAATATTGAATTCATCATTTGCTGAAAATTCAAAATCCAGGTTAAGTTGATTTTTGGCTGGATTAGGGTAGATAACTAAACTATTTTCATTTTCGAGAAAATCACCTATAACATTTGCTTGATATTCTTTTTTATATACCCATGCCATACTTGTAGAAGTAAAACTATTTGGGTCAAAACCACCAAAGTAAATAGCGTTTTCATTCAAAAAGGGAGATGACACATAACATCTATTAGCAACCAAAGCAGGATCATTTATGCCGATAGGACCGTTTATTTCTTCAATAGAATATTGACCGTTAGCATCTCTTTTAGCAAACAAGCCACCTTTATAGTAGCCGTTCCATGTCGGATAATCTCCTCCCGATACATTCACCTCAAAACCTATCATATGTATGGATTCAGAACTCATAGGGTCAATATAATTGTAGAACTCATTGTACGCTCCTAGAACATAATTCGCAGTGGTTCCTGTCAAAAAATCTTCTACCAGCAAGGACAATTTAGCTTCATAAATACGATTAAAACCCCCATTCCAATCCGGTTCGAGACGATAAATAATTCCTTGAGACTGACCATTAGGACACCACATTAATAATAACGCATTACCATTGGCACTTGGATTATCAATCACTGTCAATCCACGAATACCTCCAACAGCAGAATTAATATTTGTGCTCAAGTCACTAAAGTCATGTGCAATTACATATGTTGCAGTGACACCATCAATACGTTTATACAATTTGTTTCCTGAAGAAAAATACAAAGTATCATTCGCTACTGATATCCCCAATGGCCTTATATCTAAAGGACCATGTTCAGGAACAGAAATCCAATCAATTTTACCTGGAATTGATGGATTGTATTTCCCTTTAAAAATTCCTTGTGTTCCAACCGTTGCAAAAATATATTCCAAACCAGTCTGTTGATCACTGTGAATTTGGACATCTCTGACAGAATAGTTCTCTCCGGCCGGGAAGTTTCCTTGTACTATTAGGCTTTCTTCCCAAGTACCATTTAAATCATTCCTTGCAAAACTCTTCACCTTAACGCTATTGGTTATATAGTTTGGAGCATAACCGGCCGCAATCAAGATTGTATCGGGTGATGATAGCAGACTCCCAAATTGATCTTTTGTGAAAATAATTTGTTTAAGCGTTTCTGGCCGCAGATAATTGGTGCCGAGAGTCAAATCTTCCTGCCAATTACCAGCAGGATTATCCAAGCGATTTATTTGCCCCCAACCAATACTTGTATTTGTTCCCCCGTACCATATATTATTGACATCTTCCCAATAACCAACAGATGCAAAAAGCTTATTTTTATGACTAACCAGCTGCAGAACCTCAGATCCTCCAAGAAAATTTCCATTTGAATCATATCCTCCTGCAGTGAACGTTTTGGTCCAAATCTGACTATTAAGATTTATGGAAACACCCATAAGTAGCAGTAAAATAAATATTCGTTTTGTGAGATATAGTATCATTATGATTAATATTTATCTATATACCGCTTATACAACCATATACCCTACCTATAGAGGGGAAAAATTCACAAAAACCTGTGCTACATAAAGTTATGTAAAAAAGTACCTAAATGATAAACCTAATAAATCATATAAGGAAAGTCACAATCTATTCTATGAAGCAAAAAAAAAGCTATCTCATTGAGATAGCTTTTTTCAAAAATAAAATTATTTATCCTAACAAACTTTTACGTTTGCAGCATTTAAACCTTTTTTACCTTCTTGTAATTCGAATTCAACTGTATCATTTTCTTTAATCTCATCGATTAATCCTGATACGTGCACGAAATACTCTGTTTTTGTTTCGTCGTCAACAATGAAACCAAATCCTTTGGTGTCATTAAAAAATTTTACTGTTCCTTTTTTCATTATAATAATTTATTAGACCGCAAAAATAGTACTAATAATGAACAAAGCGAATTTTTTTACGCTTTTATTTAATTACACTTATCTCCAGCCTTATTTAGGCTACCGCATTCATCGTCAATTTAATGTTATCCCAACCTCTAATTTTATAGGTTTTGTAAGCTATTTGATACTGTAAAGGGTAATACGTTTTCAAAGACACTTATTTAATGCAATTGTATATCTCAAATTTATCATTATGCACCACTCTAATCACCTTATTAAAAATTCTCTCTAAATGGGGCCCATAATTTATATGACGATTAGCTACCAATTGAAACTTTCCTCCTTGCTTTAAACAATACGTTACATCTTTAAATAAACTTAAGGAAATCTCAATATTGGTTTCATACTCAAAATGAAATGGAGGGTTAGATACTACTAAATCGATAGAATTCTCTTCAATTTCCTTTAATGTATCGTTATAATGAAAACAAACATTCTCTCCTTTTAAATTAAGTTTAGCAGATTGAATAGCTAAATAAAAATCATCAATTAAATGTATTTTACAATTGGGTAATTGCTTTTGTATTATATAGCCTAGAACACCATTCCCTGCAGCTAAATCCAGAACCTCTTTCGTGTTTTCTTCTATTTGTAGATTATCGATAAAGAATTGAGTTGCCTGGTCTATTTCTTTCGCGGAGAACACCCCGTAATATTGCCTTAAGATTTCTTTATTACTAAGGGTTAGCTTGTTTATTAATTCGTTGTCAATTACTTCTTTTTTCATTTTTAATATCAAAACTCTAGCCTTTTTCTTTGCTAAACTTTGTTCCACTACTTCAAAATATTTATTTGAAATGGATAATAATTGTTTTGTAAAATGCCTTGTCATAAAAGAGCAATAAACAACACCTTCATCCTTTAAACAAGTAGCTATCTGAGCTAAATATAATTCAAATAAATTTACCGATTTAGGCACCTTCATCAGAACTATATCGATTTTTTCGTCAATACTAGAAAGCGGGTTAATAAAGCGGCTATCATCAAATTTCAACCCATTGTTCTCTCGGTTAATTTTGTGCGATTTTTCCTGACTTTTATAACTTATTACTGAAAGAACATCATTTTGATGGAGTTGACAATTTAAATATCCAAATCTATCGTTGTAGGTAATAATTTTTTTTCCAGATAAGTTTTGCCCCAAAACCTGTTCTAATAAAAACTCATCTGCTGCACTCCAAGCCTTTAGAGAGCGATCTGTTGTAGCTGGGTATCTAATTACTTTCACCTTGTAAAGGAACGAATTAAAGTTGTTTTTACTTATCCAATTTGGTTGATTCCGCTTTTTTATGTGAAAATAATCCTATTAGCAGTAGAAATAATTGGTATAATAGTGGTCGGATGGATAATTCCAACGAGAAAAAGTTCTACCGCATAAGCCATTTAAAACTATGCTGTGTTTTTGGAATTATTGTCCTTTCAGAAACTCTCTGAAGCCTATCAGGTAAAGCCATAACATAATCTCTTGCTTTTTCAGCTTTATCATTCAATCCTTTAATATTCGTAATATCCCAATCTTTCAATAATGACTTTAAAATATCAATATAATCAGTAGATGTGTAAACTTTTGCTCTCTGCGCTGCTTCTGAGAAATAAGTATAAACGTCGCCTATATTCTCGCCTGATTCTCTTAAAAAATGCGCAGGCATAGTGATTTTCTTTTTCATCATGAATTGAAATGCAAGCATCATTTCACTCGGATCTAATTCAAATATACGGCGAACAAACTCTTTATACGCAGAACCATGTCGTGCTTCATCCGCCGCAACAAAAGCACACATTTTTGCTAATTGATCATTTCCTTGTTTTTTAACAAACTCTCCTACTCTTCGGTGTGAAACGTTTGTAGCTATTTCTTGAAAACTGGTGTAAACAAAATTCTTGTATGGATCTGTAGCAGTATGAATATCAAAACCATCACCAATTAAATATTGTGTAGAAATTTCCATTTCTTTCATATTAACCCTTCCGCTTAAATAGAGGTATTTGTTCAACATATCACCATGCCTATTTTCTTCTGCAGTCCAGGCCCTAATCCATTGAGTCCATCCTTTTCTTTCACCTTGATCAACACCATCTAACCCCATCAACCATGATTGGTATGTAGGAAGTGCTTCTTCAGTAATCGTATCACCAATTAGAACCGCAAAAAGATCATAATCAATTTCCATTGCCAATTCCTGTAATTCTTTGACTTCATCTAAAAATTCAGGGGAATTAGAGTTTGGCAACATATCAGTAGGCTGCCAATTTTTATCAGGTGAAACTAGAAATTTATCAAGTAACTCATCCATTGACTCTCCAATGGTTAGCATAACTTCTTTACGGTGGTTTTTATCGTACATCTATTTAGGTTAAAAGTTGGGCAAAATTACGCTAATACTAGAGTCTTTAAGGTATTTATTAACTTTTGTTTTGAATAAAACTTTAATAGGTTTCTTAGTTTGTTTCTTAAAAAGTAAAGTTCATGACCCATTCCTAACTAATGCAAAGACATAATTATTACTGTTATTACTTACAACAAAAGTATAGTACATATTTTTTCAGAAGAAAATTAACCCAATTATATGGACGGTGCTTGCGTGGTTTCTGACGAATTATTTTTTTGGATAAAACCAATTTGATTGCTGTTCTTTATTAAGAAACGTCCAAGCAACAATTCTACTTTTTTTGTTTCCTTGTCCCATCTCAATAGTTTTGACCTCTAAGGCTCCAATTGACTCTAAAGCTGCATAAATACTTTTCAATGTTGTTTGTTTAGCTACTTGGGTTGTAAACCATAAACACTGATTAGTAAAAGATTTACTTTGGCGAATCATTGCATGTATAAATTTCTTTTCACCGCCTTCACACCATAGTTCATTATTTTGACCTCCAAAATTTAGAACTGTCTTATCAGCCTTTTTTCCTTTTAGGTTTTTTAATTTACGTTGAGTTCCGGCCTGAGCTTCTTCTATTGATGCATGAAACGGAGGATTACAAATTGTAATATCAATACGTTCTCCATTTTTGATTATCCCGTAAAACACATTATTCGCATTTGGTTGATGTCTAATTTCAACTACTCCCTTTATCAATGGGTTAGCTTCTATTATTTTGTTTGCTGATTCTATCGCTACTGGATCTGTTTCAGAACCAATAAAGTACCACCCATATTCCTTGTTTCCTATAATTGGGTAAACGCAATTTGAACCTACGCCAACATCTAAACATTTCACTTTCTTCCCTTTCGGAATACTCTTTCTATCTCTGCCCAATAAATCCGCAACATAATGCACGTAATCCGCTCTACCTGGAATTGGCGAACACAAGTACCCTTTTGGAATATCCCATTCTACTACATCGTAAAAATGCATCAACAATGCTTTATTTAGCATTTTAACAGCTTCTGGATTGAAGAAATCAATTGATTCATCGCCATAATCATTCAGTTTGACAAACTGTTTTAATTCAGGGCACGTAATCGATAGTATTTTAAATTCATAACGTTCTCTGTGCTTATTACGAGGATGCAAAATCGATTTAACTTTGGGATGTTGTTTTTTCGTTGGAAGCATTTATTTCATATTATTCTAGATTGCAAAACTACACTTTAATTCTTTTTATTTATTTCATAAATAAAATTGATATAAAGAAAAAGCTCCCTATCAATATTGATAGAGAGCTTTCCAATTTGTATTTTATAAATTATTACCGAACCAAGCTAAAAAGGCCTTGTTCTAAATATTAAATTTAATAAGTCCAGTAATCATTATTCTTTAATCACTTTGACTTCAGATGTATTGTTTTCTGAAACAATTTTAATTGAGTAAATCCCTGAAGCAAATCCAGTTAAATCCATTTCAACATTAGTCGGATTCATTCTTGTTTCTCTAGATAAGATTCTTCCTGTCATATCAATTACCATAACTTCAACGTTACCATCAATATCTCCTAGTTGGATATTTATAGTACCTGTAGTTGGGTTAGGGTAAATCTTCGCTATCGGAGCTGTCTCTTCAGCAGCAACACCAACAAAACTAACTGGAGTTTGTGTATCGGTAGCAGTACATCCATTCGCATCTGTTATAGTCACTGTATAAGAACCAGACATTAAAGAATCCAAATCTTCAGTAGTTGCACCATTATCCCAAGAATAAGTATATGGTAACGTTCCTCCAGTAACAGTAATATCAACTGCCGCATCGTTACCTTGCGTTTCATCAGTAACTACTGCTGTAACATCTATTGGAATTGAACATGGACCTACATCGCCAGCATTAATTGCAGTTCCAGCAGTAGCTTCGTATGCATAATCCTTAACAGTTAACGTAGTACCATCTGCAGATAAATCCACACGTACCCAACCATAATGGGCCGCACCTGCAATATCAAATTTCACACCGATATATGCATCTGTTGCATTTACGAAATTTCCGCCAATATTAGTAGTATTATAAGCCGAGAATGGAGCACCATAAGTAACCCCTTGTACGAATCCCAATGTACCTTGACTGGTATTGAAAGCTCCTGTACCACCAATAGCAGCACCTGCTGTAACATTTGCTAACCCAGCACTAGCACTAGTTCCAGAAGCCATCCAACCTGAATTTGCACCAGTTCCAGCAACGCCAACTGCTCCTTCAGTATTCACACCATATGAGACAACACCAGAACCATAAGCAAATGTTCCGGATGTACTCTGAATGAATTTTATTAGTGTAAAATCATCACTTCCATCTCCATCAAAGTCAATTAATGTAACATCAAGGTGATCAACATTTACCGAGTCAGGGTTAATATCTGTATAAATTACTTGACCAGTTCCAGCAACCGCAACCGTTATACCTCCAGCTAGTGCTGTGTATTTTTTTAATCTTGATTCTAAAGTATTTTTCTTATCCATATTAATGTGTTTTAAGTTTTGTATTTAACCACTAATGTACTATTTATTTTTAACTTTTGTTTCTATATAACTTTTTATCTACAACTTTCATCATTTTATTCCTATCCCCAGGGCTTGAAAGAAACGATATTACATTGTCAATTTCATCTTCGGCATTGTCTATTACATTGCTGTAATCAACGCTCAACATTTCAACATTTGGTTGGCTATCAATCCAATTTTCTACTTTGATTAGCTGCTTCTGAAAAGCATCGTTTAACCCCATAGGAAAAACCTTTGATTTGACATCTTTTTCCTTCCCTAGCATTATTTGTTGGCTCTTCAATACTTCGTTCATATCTCTGCGCATAAAAATAATTTTATAGTCGTAGTTGGATGGTAAAAAAGGCAATAACTGAGCGATAATTTTAACAACTTTACCTTCCGCCTCCGGAAGCCAACTTTTATCCATCATCAACTTTTTAACAGGCTCAAACTCATAATATCCTTTAGGGTTATTATTGTCAGCTTCTCTAACCTTGTCCGTTAATACATCATATCCTCCTTTGTCAAGAATTTGCATCATCATAGAAGTCCCAGACCTTGGCAAACCAGAGACTATCACTATTTCTCCCTTAATCTTTTCTTTTATAAAACGCTCATGCTCTGCAGCTTTTTCTAATTGATTAAGTTGGTTTTTATAAATTTCAATTAACCACTTGTGCGCCTTAGTCATTCCTGGCGCCATCGAAATAGCTAATTCAAATGCTTGAGTTGCTTCTTCATACTTTTCTAATTTGGCAAGTGTTTCACCTATATGGTAATGCGCCTTTGGATAAAAATAGTCGAATTCAGTAGCTGTCAAAAACTCTTCTAAAGCTTCTTCTAACTTATTTTCTCTAAGAAATGTTACACCTAAACCATGGTGTGCAAATGAGTTAGATTCATCAATAGCTAAGGCTTTAATAAAAGCATCTTGAGCATCAGCCCATCTTTGTCGCATTAAACAAACTTTACCTATATTCACAACAACACTCAACGAATTTGGAGCGTTTTCTTCAACTTTCCTTAATAGTTTAAGTGCTTTTTCCGGCCTATTCAAATACATTAATAATAAGCCCTCAACATAATCTATATAGTTCGGTAATTCTATTTCTTTTAAAAAGCCTTTTTTCTTTTTGGTTAACTCCTTATCACTTAACTTTTCTTCTTCTGCTTTAAGTTGAATTTGCTTCTCTTTTAATTTTTCTATTAACGCACGGCATTTTTTAAATTTCTTTGTTGATAAATAAGCATGTGCTAATTTTTGTCCGTATCGAGTTTCCTTTGTGTCTTCAAAAATTGGTTCTAGGATTTCGATTGCCTTATCATTTTTTCCAGCATCCAATAAATTCCTAGCCACATAGTATTTTGATTCATTTTTTACATCTGCTATTCTTTGAGCAATATTTTCTCCAGGTGCTTCAATATAACCTAGTTCAATTAATTGTTGCATTGCTTCTTGCGCTGCCCAAGGGTCTTCTTGTAAATCCGCAGGGTGCGTACCAAAATCTCCTTCTACTTTTTCCCAATCAGGAATTGTATCCAACACTACTTCCTGGTCGAAAGCTTGAATCAAGGGTTTACCCTCCATTGTCAGCCCTATTGGCAAACCATACAATGCTAAAATAGTTGGGGTTAAATCTAAAATTGATGCTCCATATATTTTCTCTCCTTTTTTAATTCCAGGACCTCTCATGCAAATCATACCAAATGGGCTATGCTCTTGAGCTGGCGCAGCTGGTTCTTTAACAAAGTATTTTGGTCGTAAATGATCCGAATGAAAACCATGATCAGAAACGATAATGACAGTTGTGTCCTCATCTAACTGACTTAATGTTCTTTCCAACATCATATCATGAAATAAATAGCCAGAAACCACTACATCCTTATAATTATTATAAACTTCATCCGGAATACCGGGTCTTTGCGGTGGGTGAAATTTCATTGCTCCATGGCAGAAGTGATCAATTGCATCGTGGTAAACAGCCATAAAGTCCCATTCCGTTTCACGCTGTAAATAGGTTGATGCTGCATGCACAGAAGCAGCATTGGCTATAATTTTTGCAATAGACTTTGAACGCTTATCTTTCTTTTTGTCCATTTCCTTAAGGTTTGGCATAAAAGGTAATAAATGAGCTCCTGTTAACTCTTCAGGATGAACGCGCTGTTCCTTTAATATATCAATCATACTTTCAGGATGAACAGTCCCATCAGGCATATCCCAATCTTGACCAAAAGGCTTATTTGCAACTTGATAATGGTTTGAAACCATCACGCCATTTATAGGTTCTGTTGGATTAGTTGGCCACCAAGAAACAACATTTGATTTCATTCCTTGATTATGCAAAATATTCCAAATCGCTCTCGTTTTTCTCGATGTAGAAGTTACAGGTCTAAGTCCCGAATTATCCGCTAATGGTTCGACAAACCCGGTTATACCATGCTTATCTGCTCTATATCCTGTTGCCATAGAAGTCCACAACATCGGAGACAAAGGAGGATCTAAGGTTTTTATTGCACCATGAACTCCTTCGGATATAAATTTTGCCAATGTTGGCATTTTTCCTTGTTCGATTAGTGGCATTATTACTTTCCAGTCTGCTGCATCCCAACCTATTACTAATATCTTTTTTGCTAATTTCTTACTCATCGCCTTTCGAATTTGAATTTTCTGAATTTTTCTTTTCTTTCGCTTCTTCCGCGTCACGTTTTTCTCTCCACATTTTTAACCCAACGTCGCCAAGAGCTAATAAGCCAAGTGAACCTAATGTAGGAATTTCGTATTCTTTTTCGCCGGTTTCCTTTTCTTTTTTCATCAGTAAATTTCTTTATTCGTGAATTTTAATTTTAAGGAACGAAAATACAAAATAATCCTTGAAATTAAATGGTATTAGGGGTATGAAAAACATGAAGTCTTTAACTAGGCATGGATTAATTTATTTAACTGCAGTTATAAATTCCAGATACACAGATAGGCAGACGCATAGGCAAAAAAAAGCCGTTTTATCAAAAACGGCTTTTTTTATATTATTAATAAATACTTCTACTTTAAGAAAACTTTCTTCGTAATAACACCTTCTGGTGTATTTAACTTAACAAGATAGATTCCAGAAACAAATCCTTCAGTTGATACAACTTCATATGTGGATGAAACTGTATTTGAAGTAATTAATTTTCCAGCAATGTTATAAACTTCAAAAGTTGAGTTAGCCAATACCTCTTTCGTATTAATAACTATTCCATTGTCATTTGCATATATGTTAACTCCTTCTAAGGTTAATTCATCCAATCCTACAGAAAATATTCCATTAATAACAATATCATCGATTTTCAATTCACTTCCAAATTGAGATTGAGGATATGAATAAATTCCCGTGATAACAGCCACACTAGAACTAAAAAACATTGATAATGTATCAGGAGTATCCGATGTACCATAAATAAATGGAACATTCATTGTAGACCAAGTAGATTGATTTGCTAAATTTATTCCTCCTTCTGCAATAGTAACGGTTTGAGTACCATCCCACATTGTTAACTCAGCAAAAAATAGAGCTTCATCTCCAGAAACAGCATTGTATAAATAACTAAAATCAATAGATGTTATATCAGTTCCTGTATAGGGAATATCTTGAGAAATGAAACCTGGTAAAGTATCTGGAAGACCAAATCCAGGACATGCAGCACATAATGTTGTCGTCATAACAACTGAAGCAGATCCTCCAACAGGGGCTGCGGTTTCCTTTGAAACTGTAATAGGTAATCCAAAAGCACCAAACCCATTTAGTGTAAACCAATCATCTGGATCATCATATCCAGCACCAGCTGTCCAAGCTTCGAAGCTTAAATTTGTTTGAGCGGCTGCGAAGCTAAACGATGCAACTGCAAAAATTCCAAGTAAAGTTTTTTTCATGTTAATTTTTTTATTATTAATTTTTATAAAAATATAAAAATATTGTCTATATGATAAGAAAAGTCAAAAAAGTTAATGACACAAGTAAGAAACCCACTTGTGCTGTTGCCTAAAATAAGAAAATACCACCCTCCTAAAACGAGTTAATTAGCGCAACTTTAAGAGCTGCTATAATTTTATTTTTATTGGCAATTCGATTTAATTTAGAGGTCTCCGTATAATATTGATGTTTATCTTCTAAAAAATTTATCTGGACTTCTAGCCATT
>ENA-UOXV01000755-UOXV01000755.1-marine-metagenome-genome-assembly--contig:-NODE-755-length-46625-cov-38.157269_pt1 | contig 46625 bp, 32 predicted proteins | sample MGYA00238165_ERZ766961 | MGnify/ENA primary metagenome ERZ766961 (study PRJEB28924, sample SAMN03173240) | marine metagenome | biome: Marine; feature: Water; material: Subsurface seawater | place: North... | reverse complement strand
CAAACTTAAAAGTTTATCGCTTTCTACTGCCCTACTTGCCATATACTAAACGTTAGGCTTAATTAAAATCCAGTAGACTAATATCAATGATAGGTTTAATTTTTATTCTAATAATAGGTTTTCTATTTCTGGGTATACCATTCATCAATGGGTATCGCGAAAAAACTCGTGAAATAGAAGTTAAAAAGGCCAAAGAGGCCCGGATTAGAAAATATATGACAGAGTACCGCTCATTATTGTCTAATGAACCTGAAAAACCGAAAGATTATTTGACCAATTTGTTAAATAGCAATAATAGCAAGAATGAACATGAATGGTACAAGTGGCACCATAAAAAAATGGAATTTGACGGGCTTTTTGTTTTAGGGAATAATGAAAAAGGTATAGCTGCAAAAAGAGTAAAAGATTCTATTAACCCTCCCAAAAAGGTTAGACAAAAAAGTCGTTTAGAAATAAGACGGGGTATCTTATTTATTCCCTACTCGGATTTTGACGATATCATTCCTCAAATTGACGGAAACAAATTATCATTCACAGACAGTAAAACTGGCTGGGAAAGAGACATGATTAATTTAACCAAAGCCATCAAAATTTTAAATTCAATCAACTCAAAATACTACTCAAATCGCGATAAGTACAATATACTCTATAGATCAAAAATATTTCTTTCAGAAACTACTCTAAAATTTGAATTTGACCGTAATAGCTATACGATTGTCATTAATACTGGATTGACTTTCAAGAGCAATGAAACGGAAATTAAAAATAGCCCAGTATCATTCAAGGTACTGGAAGACTTATTTGAAAAATTAATAGATAACATGGAACGACAATTGCCCAAAAATCGATTTGAAACTATACTAGAAAAAATGAAAGTCATAGCTAATAAATAAAACAAAGCCTAACAAAACCTAAACTGCATTAAAACGCAGTTTAGCCAAACCGTTATGCGCAATACGTGAAATTTATGAAAAAAGTTTATCAAACCAAATTTGGTTCAGAAGGGAATTGTTTTGCGGCATGTATCGCTAGTTTAGTTGAAACAGATATTGAAAAATTACCCTTTTTAAGTGATTACGAGGATAGATGGGATGACTACTTAGAAGCTACAAATGAGTTATTAAGAACAAAATTTGAAGTAATTATTTTATATGGCATGTGGGAAGGTTGGGAAGATTATTTGAATAAAAATTTCAAAGATTCTTTTTATATCGTTAGCGGAGATTCGAATAAACAAGGTTTAGAGCACGCTGTGATTTATAAAAACGGAAAACTTAATCATAACCCTAATGATAGAGGGACTGAAATTATTAAACCTAAACATGCTTATGTCTTTTTAAAACTTCACATGTAAATGGAAAAAACAGCCCATAACAAAATCCCAAACTACGCATAGCCAGACCGTATTAAAAATTGATAATTATTTTTTCGCTTCTCTATGTCAAAATAATAGTGTACTTCGATGTGTTATCGATTCATTTAACCACATACCATTTTTTGTGACTAAATGGGTGAGTAAGCAAAAATACGAAAACTACATCGTTGTAGTAGCGAAGGATACAGAAGGAATTAGGGATGGACTGTCACCCCGACTTTTAAAGCTCAATCTACTATAGATTGGGCTTTTTTTGTGTCTTTTTGTTTAGTGAATAGACTATGGGTATTTCCAGAAGAATAAATCGTACTAAAATTCAGAAGAAAAGAAATATTCTTAGAAAATATCTCAATGAATTTCCTGTTTACATAAAAAAAAGTTGAAGTGTAAAAAACAAATGCAGTCAATTTTATTATTTTAGTTGAATGAAATGCTCAGGGCTAAACATTACACTATTATTTATTCTTCTAGCCCAAACTTTCTGTGGGCAAAACAACTATCGATTTGAAAATTATACCGAAAGAGAAGGACTTCCGAATCAAAGCGTATTAAGTTGTCTGGAAGATAGTAAAGGCTATATGTGGTTTGGAACTCAAGGCGGAATAACTTGTTACGATGGGTATCATTTTAAAACAAAATGGAATGACAAAAAATTAAAAGGAACATCAATTTATAAAATTGTAGAAGGGAATGATCTAATGTGGTTTCAAACAGGAGAAATTTACAATAATAAATTCTCTTTCAATATTGAATTTTTAAACCAACTTACTGATTCCATTGGAGAATTAAGAATCCCGGCCTATCTAAGATCAAGTAACGGTCTTAAATTCACAAATGTTATCGCAGATATTAAACAAATTAATTACGATCATTTATTATACACAGCATGCAACAAACTTTTTATAAATAATTTAAAAACCACCACCCTTGATTCTATTGAGTTCAAGGATGTTTTAAATATTGATTTAGGTGATACCATCGCATTTAGATTTATAGAAGATTTAGAAAAACCAACATTGTTTTTTGAAAAAGGAATTATTGAATTTAATCCTGACCTAAAAGGGTCAAAGTTTATTGAATTTAATTTTACTAATGAAAAAGAAAAATTAAAGAATTACACACGACACAACTCTGATACTTTACTCTTTATCTCCAATTTAAATAATTTTTATTTCTACGTAGAATCAGCGCAAGAATATGTTTATTGGTTTACTGATAATTCTCTGTATTTAGATAAATTGGAATTAAACAAAATGACCTATTCAAAGAAAAGAGAATTATTTATGGTAGTGGATGGGACTACATTAATAAACTATGATCTATCAAAAAAAAGAAAAGTAAACTTACAAGACATGGTTATGATTTTAGATCCTTCTAAAAATCACCAACAACAACCCGACATCGCAGACATACATTATGATGGGAATAATTGCTTTTGGGCAGTTTCAAGAGTTAGAGGTGTTTTTAAACTCAATTACAAACACCAAAAAATAAAGACTTTTGAAATCACAAAAAAAAATTATGAAGAACTTTCTATTTTGAATGTGGTTCAAATAGATAGTTCATTATTATTAAGTACCAATTTTGGGTTATTAGAATATCAAATAAAAAATGATAGTTTATTTCCTTTTAGCTTTAGAGTGAAAAATCTACCTGGATCCTTGCTCAGCAAGAAAGATGAAATGGGTTCCTTTTACTATGACTTTGAAAAAAGAATTTTATGGTATGGTAATAATAAGTCTTTAGTAAAATATAATATTGATAAGAAAACTGGTGAGTTCATCAATGAAATAAAATATTACTGTAATGATATAGTGATTCAAAACAATAAAACAATTTGGATTTCTGATTTGGGAAATGGTTTACTTAAAAAAAATATTTTTTCAGATAGTTTACACTATTTTAAATACGGTGAATCTGATTATCCTGATCAAACGAATTTTATATCAGCTTTAAAATTAAAAGACCAGTTTCTTTTTATTTCAACCAATACCGCAGGTCTTGTAAAACTAAATACTAAAACATTAAAGTTCTCTACTATTGGCAGTGAGCATGAGAAGACTACATTGGGTCTTGATATAGTTAATGATAGTATTTGGGTATCTACATGGAGTAATGGCCTACTATGTTTTGATGCAAACACAGGTCTATTAATAGATAGTATTAAAAAAGAAAATGGGTTGCCCAGCAATGCAACAAGTATGATTAAAATAGATGTTTTAGGAAATCTATGGGCAACTTCTTCATTTGGCATTATACAATTCGATAAGAATAGCAGGAAGATCAAAGTATTCAATAAAAAACATGGACTTAAAAAAGTTGATCTTCTATCTAGTACTAGTAAAATAAGTGAAAATCAGAATGGTGAATTTTTTATGGCTTATAATAATGTGATTTATTCTTGGAATCCAACTGATTTTATTCTTGATACAACTTTACCTGTTGTTTATTTTAACAACATCTGTAATAAGAATAAAAATTTAAAAGAAAAAATAGATTTACTTAAGAATCCGTATCAGGTTTTTATAAATAATCAACTATTAAATTATGATCAAAACAACATTACATTTGAGTTTTCTGCTATTCATTTTGCTTCTGAAGGTAATATTGAATATGCCTACAAATTAATTGGATTAGAAAACAACTGGGTTTATTCTAAAGAAAGATTTATTGAGTTTTCAAGATTACCTCCTGGCATGTATACATTTGAAGTAAAAGCAGCCAATGCAGATGGTGTATGGTCAGATCCAATTACATATACATTTACTATTTCACCTCCCTTTTGGAGAACATGGTGGTTTATTCCGCTTTGTATTTTCATACTTAGTCTATTAATTTACTTTATGTTGAGAATAAGAACTCGTCAATTAAAATCTAGACAGATAGAATTAGAAAAAACAGTTACAAGGAGAACAAAAGAATTAGCAGAAAAACACACAGAATCGGAAAAAAACAGATTACTTGTTGAAGAAAAAAATAAAGAGATCTCTGACTCTATTAATTATGCAGAAAGAATTCAACGTAGTTTCTTAGCTACTGATGAACTGCTGAATGCAAACTTAAATGAATATTTTGTTTTCTTTCAACCAAGAGAAGCAGTGAGCGGAGACTTCTATTGGGCGAGTAAACTAAACAATGGGAATTTTGCAATAGTTAATGCCGATAGTACAGGCCATGGTGTGCCAGGAGCAATTATGAGTATTCTCAATATTTGTTCTATTGAAGAGGCTGTAAAAGAAGGCTCAACTGCACCGCATGAAATATTTAATAAAACCAGAAAGTTCATTATTGAACGATTAAAAAAAGATGGTAGTTCTGAAGGCGGTAAAGATGGCATGGACGCCTCTATAATTTGCTTTAATTTTGAAAAGCGTAAATTCAGTTACACCGCAGCTCAAAACCCTATTTGGATAATTAGAAATGGTGAACTTAAAGAAATTAAACCGGAGAAAATGCCCCTTGGCAAGCATGATAAGGATAAAATTCCTTTTGTAGGCGGTGAATTTGAAATTCAACAAGGAGACCAGATTTATACGTTAACAGATGGTTTTCAGGATCAGTTTGGCGGTCCAAAAGGCAAAAAATTTATGGTTAAAAAAATGAGAGAATATGTCTTATCAATTTCTCATTTACCTATGGAAGAGCAGCATCAAAAAATTAGAGAAGTCTTTACTAATTGGAAAGGTGATATTGAACAAGTTGATGATGTGTGTGTGATAGGAATAAAAATATGAACATAAAAAAACCACAAAACAACCGAAAAATAACTCGACTCGCTAACATTTCGTTTAGCCAAAACGTTGTGGAACATTGAGCCAAACAAATGAGAAAGCTACTATTCATACTCCTGCTATTACCCTTTGCCAACATAGCTCAACTTTCTTTAGAACAGCACGCAGAAGTAGATTCTTTAAAACAAGTGATTACAACTGCAAAACACGATTCTATACTTGTTAATACTTGGATAGCCTGGGACAACATCATCTATATGAAAGATCCAGAACTCGATTTTACCCTCAACCTAAAAATAGACAGCCTTTGCACAATTAACCTTTTTAGAAAACTGGGTAAACAAGAAAAATTCGTTTTCCTTAAAGCGAAAAGCAATGCGGTTAACGTGATTGGGATTGTTTATTACAACCAAGGAGACTATGTCAAAGCCATAGAATACTACACTAAAAGTTTAAAGATTAAAGAAGAATTAGAGGATAAATTAGGCATGGCCGCCACTTTTAATAACATTGGGATGGTTTATTACGATCAAGGCAACTATGCCCGGGCCATAAACTATTACACCAAAAGCTTAAAGATTCAAAAAGAATTAGGAGATAAATTAGGCACGGCTAACTCCTACAATAGTATTGGGACTATTTATGCAGATGAAGGCGACTATGCCCAGGCTATAGAATACCACACTAAAAGTTTAAAGATTAAAGAAGAAATAGCGGATAAATTAGGTATAGCTATGTCCTTTAATAACATAGGAAACATTTATTACCACCAAGGCGACGATCCCAAGGCTTTGGAATACTACACTAAAAGTTTAAAGATTAAAGAAGAAATAGCGGATAAATTAGGTATGGCTATGTCCTATAACAGTATTGGGGTTATTTATCATAACCAAGGCGACTATGTCAAGGCCTTGGACTTCTGCACTAAAGGCTTAAAGATTAAAGAAGAGTTAGGAGCTATAAAAGTCATGACTACATCCCTTGTTAGTATTGCAACGATTTATAAAAGCCAAGGCGACTATGCTAAAGCCCTTGTCTACTACTCTAAAAGTTTAAAAATTGCCGAAGAAATAGGAAATAAAAAAGGCATAACCTACTCCTTGAGCGGCATTGGAGGTATTTATTACGAGCAAGGCAACTATGCTAAAGCAAAGAACTACAGTTTACGCGCGCTTACTATAGCCCAGGAAATCGGTGCTCCTAAAGAAGTCACAGAAGCTTCAATAGCATTATCAAAGATATATAAGAAGTTAGGCAATTACAAAGAAAGTCTTGCTATGTATGAGCTCTATATAACAAGTCGCGATAGTATTCTTTCTAAAGAAAATCAGAAAGAACTTATAAGGCAAGAGTATAAATACAACTACGAAAAACAAACAGATTCTATTGCTATAGAGCAAAGCAAAAAAGATGAACTCGCTTTGGCAGAAGAAAAACGAAAAGAAGACCTTGCCAATAAAGAAAATGAAAAGAAAAACTTAATCATTGGTTCTGGTGCCGGTGGGTTAGGATTGACCCTCATCTTCACCTTCGTTGTGATTAACCGTTTACGGATTACCCGAAAACAGAAAAGTATTATAGAGCAACAAAAAACAGCAGTAGAACAGCAAAAAGCAATAGTAGATATAGCCCACACCGAAATAACCGATAGTATCAACTATGCCAAACGCCTACAAGATGCCATTCTCCCTTCGTTAGATGAAGTAAACAATCATTTGCCCAACACCTTTATTCTCTTTAAACCTAAAGTCGCAGTAAGCGGAGATTTCTATTGGTTTAAAGAGGTAAACGGCACGGCTTATTTAGCTGCAGCAGATTGCACCGGTCATGGCGTGCCAGGAGCTATGGTAAGTCTTGTTTGCTCTAATGCACTCAACAGGGCGGTAAAAGAGTTTCGCATTACCGAGCCAGCTAAAATACTTGACAAGACAAGAGAACTCGTAATAGAAACCTTTGCCAAAAGTAAAGAAGAGGTAAAAGACGGAATGGACATTGCCCTATGCGCTTTTAAAGAAAATAAAGTTATTTACTCCGGAGCCAATAACCCCTTATGGATCGTTCGTAAAACCGATTTAATTACAGAAGATCAAAAACAAGAAAGAAGTACTATCATCCAAAACGAATCATCTATAATAGAATATAAATCTAACAAACAACCCATTGGCCTGTATGCAGGAATGAAAGCTTTTACCCAACAAGAAATAGAACTGTATTCTGGAGACTGTCTCTATTTTTTTACCGATGGTTTCGCTGATCAGTTTGGTGGTGAGAAAGGAAAGAAATTCAAGTACAAACCATTTAAACGCTTATTAATTGAAATGCATATCCAACCAATGACTGACCAAGCGCAGCTAATTTTTGACACCTTCGAAAACTGGAAAGGTGATATTGAACAAGTGGATGATGTTTGTGTGATAGGAATAAAAATATGAAAAAAAGTATATTCTTAGCAATTATATATATGTGCTCATTTTTTCCAAACTTAGGAAATGCTCAGGTAAATGAAGATGAAATAGGTGCATGGTACATGTATTTCTTTAACACAACTTTTAAAGAAAGTGCATGGGGTGTTCAAGGGGACCTTCAATGTCGCAACTGGAATATTGCCGGAGATCTTGAACAATTATTGTTGCGAGGAGGAATAACCTATAAACCGAAAAAGGCCGATATTAAACTAACTCTAGGTTATGGAAATGTAACTACTGGAAGTTATGGACCAAATAATTCAACTACATCAGAGAGTAGAATTTACCAGGAAGCACTATTCCCTGTTCAATTTGGGAATCGTTTCTATACCAATCACCGATTTCGGTACGAGCAAAGATTTGTTGAAAATCAAGATTTAAGAACACGTTATAGATATAATTTCTTTTTAAATATACCGCTGAACAATTCTTCAATGGATAATAAGACAATTTATCTAGCCTTGTATAATGAAATTTTTATCAATGGACAAAGAAGTATAGGGAATGGAAATAGTGTAGAAATTTTTGATAGAAATAGATTTTATCTCGCAGCTGGATATGTGATCAAAAAGGGGCTTAAAATTCAACTAGGAATCATGCAACAAACAACCGATTCTTGGCAAAAACATCAGTTCCAATTTAGCTTCCATCAAAAAATTTAACTAAATACAATACCCTTTAAAACCTATTACATACCATTTGGAGGCCATTAATGAAAAAAATATAAATTATAAATCGACAACAACTAAACCTAAGTTCTATTGATTTGTTGTTGGAAATCACTTAACTTAGCAATAACGGTGAAGCAAAAGGAAAACCTAGATTAAACAGATGTATCTACTTACTATGATTAAACAAACTATCTGTATTTTACTGATATTAGTATCATTTCTTGGTTATTCACAAGAAAAAGAACAACAAAAATATGCTGATGTCGAGGAAACTATTCAGTCGATGCAAGGTGATTTGGATGCTCGCTATGATTCATTATTAGAAGAATGGAAATCGAACAATCTAACAAATAGATTAAACCTTCTTTTTGCAATATTGGATGCTTGCCCTATTGAGGACAACAATAAATTTATCCCTGAAGGATACAGAGAAATTAGTAACCTACTTGACACAGCGCAAAATGAAAGCGTTATAAGAAATGCTACCATAAACCAAGCGAATTTGCTCGTTTACGAAAGCGCATATGCATACCACCTAAACGACAATAAAACAGAATTAAAACTCTTTAAAAAAGAATTATCGGTAAGAAAAAAAGTACTTGACACCAACAGAATTAGCGCGACTTATGGCCGGCTAAACGCATACTATGCATCAATTGGTGATTATAAAAACAAATTAGTAACGCTTAAAGATGCCATAAACTTTTTTGATTCAACAAATTATTTGCGCGGACTTAGCAGGATGCAATATCAGTTAAGTTTATTTTACACCAATCTAGACGATTTAGATAATGCGGTAAAGAGTTTAAATGCTGCACTGGAAATAGAAAAAAAAATAGGAGATAGCACAAGAATTACGCGCGGACTATGTTTAATTGGGTTGTTTTATTTGCAAAATGATTTTTTGGATACAGCGCGCCATTATTTTAATGCATGTGTCACAAGGTCATCCAAATTAAATGATTATTCTAACCTTGTTCAATCTAAATTTCACCTTGGTGAAATTCTGTATCATGAAGGAAAAATCAATGAAGCCATTATACATCAAGAAAAAGTTAACGAGCTTGCTGTTCAACTTGAAGAAATGCAATGGTACCTTAAAAGTGCTATTGAGTTAGGGAAATATTACAGAAAACAAAAGAAGTATAATAAAGCCAAAAAATATTATGATGAAATTATTGCTTTAGCTGAGAAGTTCGGTGTTGAACAATCAATTGCTTATACAAAAAAAGATTTGGCAGCTATGTACTTAGAACAAGGTAAAACTACTGATGCTAAACATGCTATAGCCGAAGCAATACCCTGGATAATGGAGAAAGGCTTTCCCGATCAAAAAATGGATGCGGTACTTATTGCATACAAAGTAGATTCAGCTTCTCAGAATTACCAAGGAGCATTATCAAATTATCAGAAGTACAGTGTTATGCTATCAGCAGCTAAAGACAAGGAGTTTCTTTTGCAAGAAGCAAAAAACAACTATAAAAAAGAAATAAGTTCAGAGAAAGAGAAAAGCCGTTCGGAACAATTAATCAAAGACACAGAAATAGCAAAACAGGCGTCACAATTAAAAAGCAGAAAAAAAACCACTACAATTTTAACTGTTGGATTGTCCATTCTAGGAGCGTTAATGCTCTTTTTAATGTATATGTTTAAGAAAAAAGCTGAAGCACAAAGACTCATTGAAAAGCAAAAGAAACAGGTTGATGCTGCCTTTGATGAACTTGAAGAAAAGAATACTGAAATTTTAGACTCCATTAACTATGCAAAACGCATACAGTCAGCAATACTTCCGCCAAACAAATTGGTTAAAGGGTGCCTTGAGAACTCATTTATTCTTTATAAGCCTAAGGATATTGTGGCTGGTGATTTCTACTGGCTTGAACAAAAAGATGAAAAAGTGCTTTTCGCAGCTGCCGATTGCACTGGCCATGGAGTACCAGGAGCAATGGTAAGCGTTGTTTGTAACAATGCACTTAACCGAAGTGTGCGTGAATATGCACTATCTGAACCTGGACAAATATTAGATAAAACACGAGAAATCGTTATCCAAGAATTCGAAAAATCAGAAGACGAGGTGAAAGATGGAATGGATATAGCCTTATGCTCGCTTGAAGGAAACAAACTTCAATATGCAGGTGCGCACAACCCTCTTTGGATTATTAGAAACGGTGAGATTTTAGAAACAAAAGCGAATAAACAACCTATCGGAAAATTTGACAAACAACTTCCTTACATAACCCATACATTTGAATTGAAAAAAGGAGATAGTATATATATTTTCTCAGATGGTTATGTTGACCAATTTGGGGGAGAAAAAGGCAAGAAATTTAAATCCAAGGCATTTAAAAGTTTACTACTCTCCATTCAAAATAAAACAATGGAAGAGCAAAGGATATTAATTGATAAAGCTTTTGAAACTTGGAGAGGGAATTTGGAACAGATTGATGATGTATGTGTTATTGGTGTTAGAACTTAGACGCAGATTTCAAAATCAGATTCAAATAATCCTTTTTTTAATTATATTCGAATAAAAATTTTAATATGATCTTTAAAAAACTCGTTTTTGTTTTTCTTGTAGTACTTGCTTCAAATAGCTACGGACAATGTAAATATAAAATAGACCGGGTAACTAAAAAAGGAGATACTATAATATCCACTAGAGATATCACTATATATTCAGATAGTGGTGGAAGTTATAGTCTCACATTTAAAAAAAATAATTCGCATTACTTTATAGCTTTTAAAAAAGCTTATAATTCAAAAGAAGTTATAATGGTCAGAGAAAATATGACCTTAACCTTAACTAATTCGACCGGAGGGAACGTAACATTAGTTTCTCAAGAAGAATATTCGACTAATGACCTATATAGCGCTGGTGAGACTAGCGTAATTATTGCAAAATACCCAATAGACCAAAGTAAACTGAAAAATATTTCTGAATATTCGATAAAGGAATGCTCATTTCAAACTGCAAAAAAAACTTGGACCTTCGCTCCCAAAAACAAAAAGAAGATAATTAAAATACAAGAAGGAGCGACATGTATTAGAAATAGATGAAAATAAAAAATATCAAAAAAAACATTCAAAAGGCTTCCAGACAATATTCAAAACAGCAAAAACGATTTAATAAAAAAACCTAACAAGATAATAAATAGTTGAAGATTTTATGAAAATTAAAGCTTGTTATGTTCAGGTCAATTCTATTACAAAATAAATTCACGCATTTTAAATAACTTTGTTAAAAATTAGCACGCATTTAATGATCAAATTAAAACTAGCTTTAGTAGTTATTATTCTAATTCTTCTTTCTATTAGCTGTCAAGAAACCAAAATTGAAAACCAAAAGTTTAGCTCTCTATATTGCACCCCTTCTTCAATAATAGCATCCTATAATCCTGGAACTTATTCGAATGATACACTAGCTCTTAGCTTCTCTACTTCTGATGCTAGCTCTCTACTTATTATATATAAAAATGACACTATCGTTTCGGAAAACGAAGTAGCGAAAGTAGCAATATATAATTCAGTAGGGAAATTAAGCCGGATCCCTACTTCTTCTAAAAACTATAAGAAATATGCCCATAATTGGAACCCGCCAATTGGCATACCATCTTCATTCCATCAAATTAAAGTTTTAAAAATCAAAAATGAAATTATCATTGACTCTCTTATTGGTAATTATATTCTTGGAGCCGGAACAAATGATGAACTCCCAATTGCAAATTTCCAAGTAAACCCAGAATGGATGTTTAGTTCTGACACAGGGTGTTATGTTCCAGGCATTAGCATAGACGCAAACAACGAAAGTGGATCTGGTAATTATTACAAGTTTAAAAAACGTAAGCAACCAGCAACTATTCAAATTATCGATCAAAATCAAGAATACTTAAACGGAACTTTTAACTGGCGAATTCATGGGTACATGACACCAAAAGCACCGCAAAAAAGTTTACTAGTTTATTTGAAAGAAACTACAAACGTAAGCACCTTATTGGACCTAAATCATAAAGCAGATAAAATTATCCTGCGTTCTTCTTACTCTGGTTGGGGTACAAAAATATTTGTTGATGGGTTTATCGCGGATGCTTGTAAAAACTTAAATCTAGATGTAATGGCTTATCACCCAATAAAAGTATATATAAATGGAGAATACTGGGGAATACAAGGTTTAAGAGAGAGAATAGACTTGAAAGCAATTGCCAGTAAGCATGACTTTAAGAAGAAAAACTTAATAGTTGCGGACGACAAAGGGTTTTCTAACGAAACCAATGAATACGGAGAACTAAAAGTACTTTTTGACCATATAAAAGCTAACCCAAATTATTCATACGAAAACATTAAAAATAGTTTCGACATGATCTCCTTAATTGACTGGCTGGCTACAGAAATGTTTTTTCAAAACAATGATTGGCCAGGAAACAACACTTTTTTCTGGAAGAGTAAAAAAAACAGAAAGGACAAATGGAAATGCATACTAATAGATATGGATGCGTGCATTGGATATCCAAAGGATAATATGTTTGAATATGCAATCGAAAAAAAACCAACTGCTTTAGGCAAAATATTTGTCACCTATTTATTTAATCAAAAAGAATTTGTTTTGGCATTTAAAAAACGAGCTGAATATTTACTTAACAATGATTTCTCTACAACTCAATTAATGATTAAACTCAAGGCATACAAGAATGTTTTTGAACCCGTTATTGCAGAACATTATAGTAGATGGGGTGACCCTGATGGTGTATCAAAATACAATAAGGGAATATCAAAAATAGAAACGTTTTGCGAACAAAGGCAATCGTATTTCCGATCTAATCTAGATAAGTTTATAGTGTCTAAATCTTTTTAAGATGGCTTCAACTACCCCCTAAACTTCTCTGTATTCACAAAAACAGTCTTTAGAATTTCTTTGTCAGCATCTGACAGTTCAATACTTCTTCGACTCATCACTTGTTCTGCCACTTCGTAAGACTTATCCAATTTATACGTTGTGAAACCATCCTTTCCACCCCAAGAAAAAGAGGGAATGTGTTTATCTGGAAAGTCACCGCCATAAATATTAGCAAAAGCACCTACAACAGTTCCTGTATTAAACATGGTATTAATTCCACATTTGGAATGATCACCCATTATTAATCCACAAAACTGTTCTTCCGAATCAATTGAAGCTTCTTCTTTATAACTCCAAACCTTTACGTTTCCGTAGTTATTTTTCAAGTTTGATGTATTTGTATCAGCACCTAAGTTACACCACTCTCCTATTACGCTATTGCCCATATAACCATCATGCCCCTTGTTTGAGTAACCTTGCATAACAGAATTCCCAACTTCGCCGCCAACCTTGCAAAAGGGACCAATAGTAGTTGGGCCGTATATTTTTGCTCCCATTTTAAGAACAGCATTTTCTAACAAGGCAAAACTTCCTCTAATCATACAGCCTTCCATTACTTCTGCGTTTTTAGCTATATATATTGGACCTGTTGCAGAATTTAAAATCGAACAAGTAACTTTTGCTCCTTTTTCAATAAAAACGCTACTTCCTATTATAGTATTCGATGCATCAATTTCTGCTGACTCTTTTTCTGCTATAACTATTTCAAAATCCTTTTCTAATTCTTCACCATTCAATTTAAAGATATCCCATGGACGATTAATAATATTTAAAGCCCCATCATACTTAAGAACAGTCATCTTAGCAAGTGCGTCGTTCATATCCTCCACAGCAGGTAATGGGCAAATAGCAATAACCTGATCATTGTGCATTAACAACTGGTTTTCTTCGAGGTTATTAATAGTATCTACGATATCCTCATCTGGCAATAGCCCAGCAAACACACCAATTTCCGTTTTAGCATTATTACCTTTAAATTTTTCGGTCAAATAATCTTTCGTTCGTATCGATGTCTCAGCTCCCAAGTAATGATTCCACTTTTCTTGAATAGTGAAAATACCCACTCGCAAAGCAGCAACTGGTTTAGTGTAAGTTAATGGTAAAAGCTGCTGGTGAGCTACACCGTCAAATAATACAATGCTCATATATTTATTTTAATTGTGGTATAAAAATACCAATATTTATATACAAAAAAACCCCCGACTATAAAGTCGAGGGTTTTAAATATATTTAAATAAGGTTTAATCCTTATTACGTGAACCATATCTAGTTTTAAACTTGTCGATACGTCCTGCTGTATCTACTAATGTTTGTTTACCTGTAAAGAAAGGATGTGACTTATGAGAAATTTCCAATTTAATTAAAGGATATTCATTTCCATCTTCCCATTTGATTGTATCCGCAGACGGTGCACAACTGTTAGTTACAAACGAATATTCGTTTGACATATCTTTAAATACTACTAATCTGTAATTCTCTGGGTGTATTCCTGCTTTCATTTTACTTTATTATTAATTTCGGTGTGCAAATGTACACTTTCTTTTTAATTAGACAATCAGCCAAACAATAAAATAGACAAAATATATTTAATATTTATCAGTTATAGACTGTGTAAATAATTTTAGATTTGTCAACAGGTAATGAAAACTTTTTTAAAAATAGTACTTTTATTTATTGGAATCAGCTCTTTACTGGTACTTTCTAACTGTAAAAAAACGCAATTATTAACCAATAATTCAGCGAAATTGGAGTTCTCTGCAGACACCGTTCTTTTCGATACAGTATTTACTACCATTGGATCGACCACGAAATATTTTAAAATTTACAATAATAATTCTGGAAAATTAATTATTTCTGATATTTGGTTAGCCAGCGGAACACAATCGCAATTTAGAATAAATGTCGATGGTAGCCCTGGAGTTAGTTTTAATGAGGTGGAAATTGAAGCAAATGACAGTATTTTTGTTTTTGTTGAAGTTACGGTTGATCCAAATAACTCTAATAACCCATTAGTAGTTGAGGATTCAATCCTATTCTTAACCAATGGAAATGAACAAAGAGTTCTTTTAAATGCATGGGGACAAGATGCCTATTTTCACGTAAATGAAATTGTTCAAGGAACTTGGGCTAATGACAAACCACACGTTATTTATGGCATTGCAGCTGTAGGCTATCCCGGTTTAGACTCTAACCTTACGCTAACAATTCCTGCAGGAACGAAGGTTCATGGACATAACAATGCAAGGCTTTTTGTATATAAAAGCTCTTTATTGGTGAACGGATCCGTGGGTAACCCTGTTGAGTTTTCGCAAGACAGAACAGCAGACTACTTGCTCTATCCAGCCGATAGTGTCGCTGGGCAGTGGAGAGGAATTCACTTCATTGAAGCTCTGACAAGCAGTATTGACTATGCAGAAATAAAAAATGCCGTTATAGGAATCCAAATTGACACAGCTGGAAATGGAACCACGGTTAATTTGAATTCAGTAAAAATAGACAATAGCCTATTTGCTGGAATATTAACGCAAGGAGCAAATGTTACCGCAGTAAACTGTTTGTTTGGTAATTCTGCTCAATATTCTGCTGTTATTTCCATTGGAGGATCTGTTAATTTTGACCATTGTACGTTTGGGAATTACTGGAGTAGCACTAGAAATTCTGGATTATTTACTTTTTCAGATTACTATGAATCAGGAAGTACGATACAACACAGGCCTTTTACTTCGGCTAATTTTTCGAATAGTATTATTTATGGCAATAATGACAACGAATTTGTTTTGGACACCTTACCAAGGAATTCATCTTGGAGTATTGCTGGGTCTGCTCCTGTATTTAATTTCGCCAATTGCTTGATAAAAACAGATACGACAATTGCGGATGCTAATTTCTTCTCAAACTGTATAATCAATAGCGACCCTTTATTTGTCAATCCTTATGGATGGGATTACCACGTTCCAATGAACTCACCGGCTGTTGGGCAAGCTGCTGGATCTACCTCTGGAAATGATTTAGATGGTAATGGCAGATTCGGAAACACTATTGGCTGTTATGAGTATCAATAGTTTTACTCACCCGAATAACACGTCATTGCGAAAAAGCAAAATGAAATGCAGCTTTTGCGGCAATCTCTTCCAGTTATGATAAGATTCTTAAAATCAAAACTCAAAATCACAAACTTGATTCTTTGATGGCCATCTTCAAGACTCAAAGTTGTATTTGGGATTAGCTCTCTTTTTTTCATGTCATCTTCATTTAATTATTTGTTTTTAACGAATAATACATGGAAAAAAAAGATTACAAACTGTCTTTTGATTATCTTAGTCGACATATAATTATTCCATTGAATGCTAAAAACTATTGTCTTTATATTTTTAATCAGTCCTACACTTAACATTAAGGACGGCGTCGAGCCCCACAACGGGAGTAACAAATGCGTTTCTAGTTGGGGATTTTATGCACATAAACGGATTAATAGAATGGCTGTATTTACTTTACCTCCAGAACTATTCACCTTTTACAAAAAACACATTGAATTTTTAACCGAGCATGCAATAGACCCAGATAAACGAAGATATGCAGCTAAGGGAGAAGCGGAAAGGCATTACATCGATATTGATCATTACGCACACAATGGAGAAGACCCATTTGAAATTGTTCCAAAAAGATGGAAGGACGCAGTTGAAAAGTTTTCGGAGGACACACTTAAAGCCTATGGGATCGTTCCATGGCATCTTGAAGTAATGGTAAAAAGATTGACAAGAGCCTTTAAAGAGAAAAACTTAGATAGAATATTACAATACTCAGCAGATTTAGGTCACTATGTTGGTGATTCGCATGTTCCCCTGCATACCACCGAAAATTATAATGGAAAAATGACAAATCAAAAGGGAATACATGGGTTTTGGGAGTCTAGAATCCCTGAATTGTCTGCTGAGAACTATGATTATTTGGTAGGTAGAGCTGCTTATATTTCTGACCCCTTGGAAAAAGCTTGGAGCATTGTCAAACATAGTCATTACGCGTTGGACTCTGTGTTCAACGTAGAAAAAGAATTAACAGAACTTTTTGATGACGATAAAAAATATTCTTTTGAGCACAGAGGTCGTGTTGTGATGAAGGTTTATAGTGAAGATTTCTCTATGGAATACCAAAGAAGATTGAATGGAATGCAGGAAAGAAGAATGAGAGAATCAATTTTAACTGCAGGAAGTTTCTGGTATACAGCTTGGGTAAATGCTGGCCAACCGGATTTGTCGGACTTAAAAGAAGATTTATCTGAAGAGATGAAAGAGGAAATGAAGAAAAATGACGAACATTTTAACAAAGGTAAAATTAACGGAAGAAATCACGGCAATTAGATTATCTAGCGGCTACATCGCTTCGTTTGCTTTTGTTTTTTCTACGATTTTTCTTCTTATTGTTTTTTTGAATTTGCTTCCCTTTTTGAGTTACTGCACTTCGCGGTAGTGTTTTAATCTTACCTGCTTCAATCTCTTTAATTATTCTCTCCATCACAATATCTTCTACCTCTGGAGAGTAACCTATTTTTAGGTTCTGTCCATTTAACCGACATAGTGCTTGTATGAAAACAGCTTTTCCACCACCTCTGTAATCCTTAATAATATCATACGTTGACAATCCTGTTTCTCTAAATATTAGTTTATTCAAATAAACACCACGCGTAACCGACATGTTTTTTATTTCTTCCCCAAACTCCTCTTTTAATTCTTTATTTGCTCGCTTCAAATATTTCCTTTTCTCCCGTTTAGAAGACATATGTGCAATAGAATCTTGATATTCATTTAGCATCGCTGATGCTAATTGAGAGTAGGCATAAACCCTTCTTACAAAATACCGCGTGGTTCTATAATTTTTTAAGTATTCAGAATTATCTCCTTGAATAATAACATCATTTAACACATATCCAGGAGTGGAAATATCTTCACCAACTACGCGTACTTTTTCTTCTTTATTTATGTCTTGCGAAAAACCCGCAATTGAAATAAAAACCGGTAGTATATATGCTATTAGCTTATTCATTCTAACGTTACAACGAAAATAATGGCAATAAGTTATCAATTCCAATCCGATTAGTAACTTTTTTAACACAATCTAACACTTCAATAAATAAGTCTTCGGCTATTTTGGCTTTATTAATGTACATTTGTTACTATCCAAATTCCAAAAAATGAAAATTCTATCCTTCTTTTTACTAATCGCCATTTGTACTCTTGGATATACTCAGACTGAAGCTACTATTGGCCTTAAAAAATTCGATTCGCCTAGTTCTCCATTTATTGAAACCTATATCAGCATATTTGCAGGTTCTATTAAATACATCCCAAATGATCTAGGAATTGACAGATGTAAAATAGAGATTTTGCAAATGTTAAAGAAAGATGGTAAGATTATAGATTTTCAAAAAATAGTATTGGAAAACAAAGGTGTAACAACCAAAGATCTATACAACGACCCCTTGCATCAACATCGTTTTTTTGTTGAAAATGGCAACTATGAGTATGAAGTAGAAATAGTAGATCTATTTAACGATTCTGCTAAGAAGATAACCTATAACAAAGAATTTAAATTAGATTTTAATGATGGTATTGCTATTTCTGATATTGAATTACTTGATTCGTTTTGGAGATCTGATAAGGCGTCTAAAACTTCAAAGTCTGGTTTCGAAATGGTACCACTTGTTTCTGATTATTTTTCACCAGAATTTGATAAAATTGCCTACTATTTTGAAATATATAATACTGACAAAGAATTAGGAGAAAACAGTAAATATGTATTACAACACTTTATTGAATCGTACGAACGAGGCGTAATTGCAGGAAGCTTTAATAAATTAAGTAAGGAAAAATCTAATCCGGTAAACGCTACTCTAAATATATTTGAAATTGGCACACTTCCGACCGGAAACTACAACCTTGTGGTACAAGTAAAAAATAAAGACAACCAGGTTATTGCAGAAAAGAAATTACGGTTCCAGCGTTTGAACTTATTGAATGATCTCAATACTGAAAACCTTAAAGATGTAAATCTTGCAGGGCAATTCACTGATAGACTTTCCTTAGATTCGTTGGATGAATTTATCTATTGCCTGCGTCCTATTTCAACCCAGATTGAAAATAAAATTGTTGACGGGCAATTAGAAGCTATGACAGATACGTTAAAACTTCAATATATTTATAGTTTTTGGTATAATAGAAACACGGTTACTCCAGAAAAAGATTGGAATGCATATAAGTTTCAAGTACAACAGGTTCAACTCAAGTTTGGTACGCGTATTAAAAAAGGATATCAAACAGATAGAGGACGTATATTTCTAAAATATGGAGCTCCAAATACTGTTCATGATCAAAGAAGTGAAGCTAATTCATATCCTTATCAAATTTGGCATTATTATAAAATCGGAAAATTCAACGATAAACGTTTTGTATTTTATGATCGTGACTTAGTTACAAATGATTATCAATTATTGCATTCCGATTTAATTGGAGAAATCCAAAACTTTCATTGGAAAATTGATCTAAAGAGAAGAAGTACAAGAGGCGGTAATGTAGATGATGCCAACCCTGATTCTGAATTTGGAGATCGTACGGATGATTTATTTTACAAGCCGCGTTAATACATGAACACAATTTAATTGTTCTAAGCATTGTTTTAATCTTTAGAATATTAATTTTAATTACTTGAATACTGCAGTTGTCATATTAAATTTTAACGGGCGGAAGTGGCTCGAAAAATTCTTACCTAGTGTTGTTGTAAACAGTGATGAAGCTGATATTTACATTATAGACAATGCCTCCTCTGACGACTCCGTTCTTTTCCTGAAAGATAAATACCCTCAACTTAAGGTCGTAGTAAATGACTCAAACTACTGGTTTGCTGGAGGTTATAACGAAGGCCTTAAGCACGTCACTGCAGACTATTACATTCTTTTAAATTCTGATGTAGAAGTCACCCCAAATTGGATTACCCCAATTATTCAATTATTAGAAAGCGATGAAAATATTGTTGCAGCGCAGCCCAAAATTTTAGCCTATCACAATAAGCAATACTTTGAGCATGCCGGTGCTGGAGGTGGAATGATTGATAAAAATGGCTATCCCTTTTGTCGAGGTCGAATTTTTGACCATTTAGAAAAGGATGAAGGACAATATAATGATACAACTGAAATATTTTGGGCTACAGGAGCATGTTTGTTTATTAAGGCTAAATCATTTCATGAATTTGGTGGATTTGATGCCAGTTATTTAGCGCACATGGAAGAAATTGACCTTTGCTGGAGAATGAAAAACAATGGGAAAAAAATAATGTATTGTGGATCTAGTTCTGTTTATCATGTTGGCGGAGGTACCTTAAAATATGTGAATCCACAAAAAACATATTTAAACTTTAGAAACAGTTTATTTACGCTTTACAAGAATCTAGACAGAGGTGTTTTTGTTAAAATATTTACAAGGTTATTCCTAGACAGTTTAGCTGGAGCAAAGTTTCTTTTTTCTGGAAAATTCAAACATATTGGAAGTATTTTAAAGGCACATTTCCATTTTTATAAAAACATTTCCCAATTGAATAAAAAGCGTAAGCAAATGGCCTATAAAAGTTTTACGGGAATGAAAGGAATGTATGATAGTAATATCGTTTGGCAACATTTTGGCCGAAAAAAAAACACATTCAAAGATTTATAAATTACAAGTCTTTCTCAATCTCTTGGAAAAAGGTATTTTTACGCTGATTAATTATAAGTCAATATGGAACCTACAATCAAAAAACCTTCTTTAATTCAAGCATTAACTCCAATAGTAGTATTGATTTTACTATTAATGGTATCTGTAATGTCTATTTGGGGAAGCGATTCATTAAGTGGAGCCAATCAAATGGCTTTGCTATTTGCTACAGCGGTAGCAGCACTTATTGGCTGGCGACTTAAATACAAATGGAAAGATATGCTTAGTGGTATTAGTGATTCCATTTTATCCGCCCTCCCCGCATTACTAATTCTTTTATTAATAGGTGCTTTAGCCGGAACATGGCTAATTAGTGGTATTGTTCCAAGTATGATTTATTATGGGCTTAAAATATTAAATCCTACCATATTTCTATTTGCTGCTTGCATAGTTAGTGCAATTATTTCGCTAGCAACTGGAAGTTCATGGACTACTATAGCTACAATAGGAGTTGCTTTGCTTGGCATTGGCCAAGCGATGGACATAAACACCGGTTTAATTGCTGGAGCAATAATTTCTGGAGCATATTTTGGAGATAAAATGTCGCCTATGAGTGATACCACAAACCTCGCCCCCGCTGTTTCTGGAACAGACCTATTTACACACATCCGCTATATGATGTGGACTACAATACCTTCTATTGTAATTACATTATTAATTTTCTTTGTGCTAGGATTCTTTGTTGGAGATGGAGGTTCAACAGAAGAAATTAATGGAATACTTTCAGCTATTGAAGGTTCTTTTTATATAACTCCCTGGTTATTTTTAGTTCCTGCCGCTGTTGTTTTTATGATTATTAAAAAAGTACCTGCAATTCCAGCTCTTTTTGCAGGAGCTTTGTTAGGTGGAGTCGCGGCACTTGTTTTTCAACCAGACATTATCAACCAAAATGGAATAAAAAACACGGTTATAATAGAGGGTGAAAATGCTTCCGAGTATTCTTTTGAATGGTATCAAGAAGGTGAAAAAATTGAAGGTGATAGTAAGCTTAAAAATCAAAATGGAGGAACTTACGAACTTGTTATTAGCAAAGAAGGGGAAGTCGCATCGACTGGAATCTTTATACTTCCAGAAGCTTTAGACACGGCTGCAATGGATAATTTCACATTGACCTTTGATAACAGTATTAATAAGTTAGGTTTAACTGCCAGTTTATCTCGAAGTAATTATTCAGAAGCTGCGTATCGTAGTGTAATAAACGCTATGACAGTGGACACATCGGTCAACACGTCTAGCGATCAAGTCAACAACCTACTGGGAACCAGCGGAATGGCTGGCATGATGGGAACAATATGGCTAATTATCTGTGCTATGAGTTTTGGAGGGATTCTAGACAAACTCGGAATGTTAAGTAAGATAACAGAGGTCATTGTATCAAAGGCCAAATCTAGAGGGTCTTTAATTGCAACTACAACTTTAACGTGTATTGGCTTTAATGTAACTGCATCCGATCAATATTTAGCAATTGTAGTTCCTGGAAAAATGTTTTCAAAAACGTATAGAGATAGGGGTCTTGCCCCACAAAATTTGAGTCGAACTTTAGAAGATAGCGGAACAGTTACATCTGTGCTAGTTCCATGGAATACTTGTGGTGCAGCACAATCTCATGTTCTTGGAGTAGCTACCGGTGAGTACTTTTTATTCTGTTTCTTTAATATCATAAGTCCTATTATGACAATTATATACGGTTACCTTGGTATCAAAATTGCTAGGCTTAATGAAAAAAAGGACGTGTAAATATTTTAACATTTAGACATAATTTTGTATATTTACGGGATAGGACCTAAACAAACCAAATTAAACCGCCTTAGAATGAAAAGTATTGTACTTTTAAGTGTCTTTTTAGTATCTGCTGTATCTTACGGTCAGATAGACCTTGAAAGCCAAATTCCAAAAGATAAGACATACGATAAATCTATTATTGATGATACTTATGGAATTCAACTTTATGAATCTTTAAACATGGCTTTAGAAGGGGATTCTGTAAGAATGGAAAATGGTTATGCTGTAAATAACTGGAAAGAAGATTTTTATGACGATGGGACACTTATGCACCGTGGATATTATATTGACGGACAATTAAAAGTTTATAAAAACTTTTATCCGAACGGCCAAATAGAAAGAGAATTTAAAAACATAGATGGTTTCAGATCGTTACAAAAGAAATTTTATGCTGACGGAATATTAAAGTCTGAAGTTAAGTACATGGGGGGATCTGCACTTCTATGGATTGATTACTATTCAAATGGTAACATGGAGTTTTATGAAGAATTCCATAAAAGTTTCTTATATCATAATGCCAAAAGGTCCTACTATAAATCTGGACAAGAGGAAACTGTATTAGAAAGAGTTAAGAAATTAAACTTCACTCAAAATGACTTTTATTTAGATGGAAAAAATAAGAAAAAAGGAACCTTAACCTATGACTTAAACGCCTATGATTATTATAAAACCGGAAAATGGATTTATTATAATGAAACAACTGGCGAACCTGCAAAGGAAGAAACCTATAGCAACGGTAAAGTGGCTAAAACTAAGGACTTATAAAACACTTATTATAAATCATCAAAAAATAGCGAGATTTAGTCTCGCTATTTTTGTTTACATTAGTGCTAACATCTATGGAGAAGAACATCGTTGATTGGCAAAGTGAATTAAACACACTTTCTGTTAAATACTTTAAAATTGCGAGCTGGGTAGCTCTAATTCTAAACCCATTATGGGCATTAAGCGACTACTTTGTTACTCCAAAATATTGGTTTTCGTTTTGTATTATTCGATTTAGTATCTCAATATTTGTACTAGCCTTACTCCTTATTCACAATAAAAAACAAACTAGGATTGAACTTTTTATGTTTCTCTCCTATACTGCTCTTGTTATCCAAAACGGATATTTCTACAGCGTTATGGAATTGGAAATGTTTCAGCAACAAACGTTTGCAATGTTGGCTATTTTTATTGGAGGAAGTATGTTAATGCTATGGAGAATGCGATATAGTATAGCATTAGTTATCGTATGCTTAATTTCTATCGGAGGTATGTTTTATTTTAATAGCCCACTAACATTTGATGAAATTATCATAAATGGAGGTCTTCTAAATTTAACAGTTGCGTTGTTCTTAATATTCCTTATCCAAACACGGTATAGACTACATAAGAAAGAAATAATTTCGCGGTTATCATTAAAAACTTCCAACGATAAATTAGTGCGGCAAAAAAACATAATTGAGATAAAGAACGAAGAAATAACGGACAGTATAACATATGCTCGAAGGATACAAGAAGCAATTCTCCCTTCTAAGGAATCTATAAATGCATGTATAAATGATTGCTTTGTTTATTACCAACCCAAAGACATTGTTGCCGGTGATTTCTACTGGATAGAGGAAACACCAAAAGGCTTATTGATTGCAGTTGCAGATTGTACTGGCCATGGGGTACCTGGCGCTATAGTAAGTGTTATTTGTAATAATGCTTTAAACAGAGCGGTAAGAGAATATAATTTATATGAACCGGCTGCAATTTTAGACAAAGTAACTGATTTGGTAATCAAGACCTTTGAACAAAGTGCTACGGATATCATGGATGGAATGGATATAGCATTATGCCGAATAAATAAAGATGGAAAAAGTATTGAATTCGCAGGTGCTAACAACCCTCTTTGGATTTTTGATAAAGATGAAATTGAATCTCAGAAAATTAATGGTTGCAAACAACCAATTGGTAGGTTTCTTACTCAAAAACCATTTATAGGGAAGACTATCCCTGTAAATCCAGGAAACATCTTATACCTATTTACTGATGGATTTGCTGATCAATTCGGCGGAAAACGAGGAAAAAAATATAAGTACAAGCCTTTTAATAATTTATTGAGCAAAATTAAAGAGCAAAAAATGTCTGATCAATTAAAATCTATACAATCCGAATTTGAAACTTGGAAAGATGACTTTGATCAAATAGATGATGTTTGTGTATTAGGGATAAGGCTATAGACTCTTATTAATAATTTGACTGACTTCATTGGCCATATTATAAACCATAAAGTGACCACCTCCTTTTATCATAGTAGAATTCTGTATGTTTTTTATTGGAATTACTTTATCTTGAGAACCATGAATATGAATTACTTTAGAAGGGATAACTGCATTTCTCCAATATAGTATGGAACGAATTGTCTTTTTTAAATGTCCATCAGGGGTCTCATCTATCATTTTATCAAAAAAACGTTTATCTTTTTTAGAAACACCAAATATTTTTCCAGCAAATGGAATTATTTTAATAAGCCAAGGAGAAATAAGATAATGTACCCCTACCCTTCTTGCAACTCTAACGATAACAGGAAGTTCCTTATACAACTTTGCACTTGACACAAGAATGAGTTTCTCTGGGTTAAGAAATTTCGACATTTCAACAGCTAGCATGCCACCAAACGAAACACCTAAAATTCCAAAAGGTTCTAATGTATTTATTTGCAAACTTAATACCTCAGCGTATTCTCGAATTGTTTGGGCATTACCCCATTCAGTCCATTCTATAACTTGTGTGTTAACATCAAGTTGTAATCTAGAAAAAAATCGATGGTCGGCCCCGGTTCCAGGTATTAGATATAAAGTCTTCAAATACTAAAATTCAAATTCTTGGACAAATACTCTCGATTTTTCCATTTCACCTTGCATGATTTTATCATCACCAACAAATGGCACCAGTTTTCTAAACTCTACAATTAGGCTCTCTATAAATTCAGAAGATTTCAAAGGTTTTCTAAATTCAAGCGCTTGTGCTGCTGTAAATAATTCTACTCCAATAATTTTTTCAACGTTCTTAATTACTTCTAGTGTTTTAGTAGCTGCATTTGCTCCCATGCTAACATGGTCTTCTTGCCCATTACTCGAATCAATTGTATCTACAGAGCTGGGAGTACATAGTTGTTTGTTTTTACTTACAACTGAGGCCGCCGAATATTGCGGAATCATAAACCCTGAATTTAAACCAGGGTTAGCAACTAGGAACGGAGGCAGACCTCTTGTTCCTGAAATCAATTTATAAATTCTTCGTTCAGAAATACTACCTAATTCTGCAATTGCAATCGCTAAATTATCCAAACTCAATGCTAAAGGTTGTCCATGGAAATTTCCTGCAGAAATTATCATGTCCTCATCTGGGAAAATTGTTGGGTTATCTGTAACAGAGTTTATCTCTATTTCAACTACTCCCCATACATAATCTATAACATCCTTAGAAGCTCCATGTACTTGAGGCATACATCGAAATGAATAGGGATCTTGAACATTTACCTTATCTTGTTTAATTAACTCACTTCCTTCTAGGTATTTTCTAATATTTCTAGCCGTTTCTAGCTGACCTCTATGTGGTCTAACCAAATGAACAGCTTCAGCAAAAGAAGAAATTCTACCATCAAATCCTTCTAAAGACATGGTGCCTACTAAATCAGCAAATTCAGATAAGTGATTTGCTTTTATTAATGACCAAACTGCATGTGCACTCATAAATTGAGTCCCATTTAGCAAGGCGAGTCCTTCCTTAGAATTTAAAACAATTGGCTCCCAATTTAATTCTTCAAGAACATCTTTAGCTTTGCGTCGTTTTCCATCAAAATCAACATATCCTTTTCCTAATAAAGGAAGTGAAATATGTGCAAGTGGTGCTAAATCACCAGAGGCTCCTAATGAGCCTTGCTGATAAACAACTGGCATAATATCATTATTATAAAAATCGATAAGTCTTTCTATTGTTTCTATAGCTATTCCGGAATATCCATAAGACAACCCTTGAATTTTCAATAAAAGCATCAATTTAACAATATCGTGCTCAACTTCATCTCCTAATCCACAAGCGTGAGACATAACAAGATTTTCCTGCAATTGACTTAAGTCTTTTTTAGAAATAACAGTGTTACATAAAGAACCAAACCCAGTATTTATACCATAAAACACTTCATCTCCTCTCTTTAGCTTCAAGTCTAAATACTTACGACATTTTTTAATCTTTTTAATAGAATCGTCTGATAGCTTTAAGCGAACATTTGTTTTTAGTATTTCATCAATTTTTTCAATTGATAAATGTGCTGATGATATTACATGCTGTGCTTCGCTCATATTTTAATTTATTATTGTAGTAATAACATCCTTCATCGTTAATTTTTGCTGATGCCCTGTCAGCATATTTTTAAGTTCTAGTGAATTACTAGCAACCTCTTCTTCGTTTATAAAAATTACGAATGGAATATTTTTATCATTCGCATATTTCATTTGTTTTTTCAATTTTGCTGAAGAAGGATACAACTCAGCATTAATACCATTTTGTCTCAGCTCTTTTAATACCTGTAAACAAAATAGATCATCTACCCCAAAATTAACAAGCATTACTTGCGTGGATTCTGCAGAAAATTCTGGAAATAATTCTAATTCATCTAAAACATCATAAATCCTATCCGCTCCAAAAGATATTCCCACTCCAGAAACATCTTTTAATCCGAAAATACCCGTTAAATCATCATAACGACCGCCACCGGATATACTTCCCATGTTAACGTTGTTAGCAGATACCTCAAAAATAGCTCCTGTATAATAGTTTAGTCCTCTAGCAAGCGTTACATCAAATTCAAACGTTGCTTTCTTCAATCCCAACACATTGATTGTTTCAAATATAAATTCTAATTCTTCTATTCCTCTCAATCCAATTTCTGAATCTTGAAGCATTGTTTTCATTTCTGAGATAACTTTTTTGTAATCACCTTTCAACAAAAACAAAGGTTTTATCTTTTCAATTGCTGAAGCTGAAACCTCTTTACTTTCTAATTCTTTAATAACTCCTTCCTCTCCAATTTTATCCAACTTATCAATGGCAACAGTGATGTCAATAATTTTATCGGACTCCCCAGTTATTTCTGCAATACCATTCAATACCTTTCGGTTATTAATTTTGATGGTAAAGTCTGGTAAACCCAAATTATTAAGCACCTCATCTAACAATTGAACAATTTCAACTTCATACAATAAGGAGTTACTTCCTACCACATCAGCATCACATTGATAAAACTCTCTGTACCTTCCTCTTTGCGGTCTATCAGCTCTCCAAACAGGTTGAATTTGGTAGCGTTTAAACGGAAATGCGATCTCATTTTGATGTTGTACTACATATCTTGCAAAAGGCACCGTTAAGTCATAACGCAATGCTTTTTCAGAAATAGAGCTAATCAACTTTGCCGAATTCACTTCCTCAATTGCTCCCTTATCAGCTTTTTTTAAATAATCTCCACTATTCAATACTTTAAAAATCAACTTATCACCTTCATCACCATACTTTCCAGTAAGCGTTTTCAAGTTCTCCATTGAAGGTGTTTCGATAGGAAGGAAACCATATTTAATAAATGATTTCTTAATCGTATCAAAAATATAGTTCCTTCTCACCATTTCGGTTGGCGAAAAATCTCTTGTCCCTTTTGGAATAGACGGTTTACTCATTTATGTAATATTGAATGACAAATGTAAACTTTGATCGCTATTTTATTAGCAGAAATTAAATTAATTTATAGAATTTAAAATATGACTAGAACAGTAGACGTTTAAAGTCATTGTAAAAAGTCGAGCAAAACAAATACTATAGTCGTCTTAACTTGATTAGAACGGCTGCTATTACAATTCTAATTAGCGATAATTTTAAATTCTGTACGTCTATTTTCTTGACGACCTTCAGATGATGCATTGTTTGCTATTGGTTGAGAAGAACCATACCCCTTTGCAGATAACCTTCCTGTAACAACACCTTTCGCTTTTAAATAATTAACAACAGCTGCAGCTCTATCCTGAGACAACTTCTTATTCAAACTTTCACTTCCGGTATTATCTGTATGTCCAGATAATTCAACTTTGAGTCCTGGTACATCTTTCAAAAGCTTTACTAGTCGATCTAACTCCGTATTAGATTCATCTTTTACTGTCGATTTACCGACATCAAAAAACACATTACGAAGAGCAATTTTACTTCCAATTTTAATGTTCTTTAATTTAATCTCTTTATTTACCATACTAAATGAACTCTGCTTGGGAATATCAAAATTCTCTGAGTGAAATAAATACCCATCAGCTTGAACAGAAATTCCATAATTTCGACCAGCATTCAATGACAATAAAAATTTGCCCGTAGCGCTGTTTGTAATAAATGTCTCCATTTTTTGCCCCGTACTGTTGTCTATAATTTCCATCTTAGCTTCAACCGGTTTATTTTCAATAGCATCAATAGTAGCTCCTTTAAAGACAGTCAGCGATTTCTTATTTACCTTTACTCTGCTCTCTATTTTAACATCTTGAATTGGATTAGCAACACTTGCCAACAAGTAATCTTCCGTATCTACAAGCAACTCTTTTGGGTTTCCCCAAAAAGTTACTTTGTAAATATCTAAACCTCCTTTACCACCTTCTCTGTTAGAAGATATATATGCATACTTCCCACTTGCAGTAGCTGCAAAGAAATGATCATCATAAGGAGTATTTATTGGATACCCCATATTGACTGGTATCTGCCAAATCCCTTGTTTTTTCTCCGACATAAAAATATCATATCCTCCCATTGAATTATGTCCTTCACTACTAAAGTACATCGTTTCTCCGTCGGGATGCATGTATACAGACCCTTCGTTAAACTTAGTATTTACTTCCTTGCCTATTGTTTGTGCAGCACCAAATTCTCCTTTTGAACCATTTAAACGACCACAGAAATATATGTCCGTACCTCTACTACTCTTTCCAACTTGTTTATCAGAAATAAAATAGACTTTTCTATCGTTAAAATTGTAGGTAGCATGCGTTTGGTTAACAATCGTATTTAAACTTCTGTGCATCTTTCCTGGTGCACTCCATGAAGCTCCTTTTAGATTACTTTCGTACACGTTGTAATCCTCTCCTTCTGTTTTAAAAACTAACAACTTAGTCCCGTTATAAGAAAGCATTGTAGAAGTTTCATCATTATCTGTGCTTAACGGTTCCCCTACGTTTTTAGGTTTTGACCATTTCCCTACATTACTAATTTCAGTAATGTAAATATCTCCATCATAAACTCCAACTTCATCGGCTTTATGACCATTCTCTCTTCTAGATGTAAACATAATCGTACCCCCATCAGTTGAAATACAAGGGCTATAATCATCTTCCGCAGAATTAATATTATCCACGTTATCAATCCAGGCTCGAATTGGCTTTGCAGTCAATTCTTTACCATGTTTACATTCCAATATTCGTTTCTTTAACATGCTTCCTAAAGTTTCCACATGTTTAGACTTCGTAGCACCTTCAAATCTTTCATAATGTTTTAAAGCGCCAACAAAATCCATATCTAATTGTTGCGCCATTCCTAAATAAAAATCTAAAAATGTATCTATTTCAGGATTTAATTTTTCAGCTGTTTTTAAGTATTTTAATGCTTTATACTTTTCATTTGTATACAAATAAGCATTCCCCATTTTAAAATTCAACTCCGCACTATTCGGATTAAACTTAAAAGCATATTTATATTCCTGAATAGCTGCTTTAAAATTGTTTCCTGGCGATTTAACCGTATAAATGGATTCATTTCCTAATTCTAAAAAATCATCCCCTTTTTCAAAATGTGCTAAGGCACTTTTAAACGCATCCTTTTTATCTTTAAAATTCCCTGCTTTAAACGCTATATCCTGCGCATAAATATTCGAAATAAATAAAGAACCTACTATAATAAATATTTTTTTCATCTTGATTTTCTTAATTCGTTTACGCCTTAGTTAAAACTCACAATTTTCCGATTGGTATGCTTTTCCTACATCTGAACCCAACTCCCTAGCTTTTGCCCAATCCAAACATGCTCCTTCCATATCACGGTTCATTTCTTTTGCAGTACCTCTATTTGCATAAGCGTTTGCATAATTTTTATTCAAAGAAATAGCTAAATCAAAATCTTTAATTGCTTCTTTATATTTTTTCTTTTTGTCCTTTACAGTACCTCTATTGTTATATGCAGGCGCATATTTTGGGTTGATTTCAATCGCTTTGTTAAAATCACGTAAAGCTTCGTCGTATTTTCCTTGCTCAAAACTCATAGCACCTCTATTATTATAGGCTAAATAAAAATCTGAATCCAACGCCAATGCTTTACCATAAGCAGCTTTAGCTCCTTCAAAATCTTTTAACATTTTCTTAACTGCCCCTAGATTGTTAAAAACAAATGCATGTTTTGGCATATATTTTCCAGCTTTTTGATAATCAGCCAAAGCCAAATCGAATTTTCTTAACATTCTATAACTGCTTCCTCTATCATTATATGCATCCCCAAAATCAGGTTTAATAGCAATGGATTTTGTAAATAATTTTATTGCTTTTTCATAATCCTTTTTCAAAAAATTAACTCCTCCTGCGTTATAATAAGCATTGTAATTTTTAGGATCAATCAATATAGAATGATCATAATCATTAATCGCATCATCTAAATTATTCAATTTTTGATATGCCTGTGCTCTTTGAAAGTAAGCTTTTCCATGCTCCTTGTTTATCCCTAATAACTTAGTAAATGTACCTACACTTGCTTTGTATGCTTTCATTTGATATTGCGCTATCCCTTTATTATAATAAGCAGCCTCAAATTTTGAATCTCCTGAAATTGATTTATCAAAAGCTGCTACAGCTTCTTTGTATTTTTCCTGACTAAACAATGCGATTCCATTGTTATAAGCTTCTTGCGACTCTGCTGTTGCAGCACTTGCTGTATTTAATGCATTAATTGAATCTTGAAATGCTTGTTCTTCAGGTGTTAACTCTTGAGCGGAAAAGCCAAGGGTAATTAATGTTGTAACAAATACTACTAGCACTTTTTTCATAAACCGATTTTATAGTTGTTTTTTTAAGAAGTCCGAAGATATTAAAATCCGTGCCAAATTTGAAAGCAACTTATTAACACAGTGTGGAAAACTCTTCTAAGTACAGCAGCTCCGAAAGTCGCTCCTCCACTTAGGTGTACTTTGTGGGGTATAAAAAACAGAAATGTGAGGTACTTTACAATAAAATAATACTTAGCTGGACACTTCAATTCTGCATTGTATAGAATTCGACTAAGATACAGGAACACCATATTTTTTTGGGCAAATAAATTACTTGTATTATATTTATAATTGAATATCTCTTTTATTAAAAATACCCAAAGCACTTTGAATAAAATTTGGACTAAAATATCGAATAATGGAATTCCATTAGAGCTAGATGAAAATGAAAAGAAAAGAATCAGAATTCTTAACATAATGCTTTTTATTATTATTGTTCTTTCATTGTTTTTTTTTATTATTGATTTATTTCATCAGGTATATGAAGGAGTAGCTATTACTTTAATTACAATTTTTACTAATCTGATTATCTTATTCCTTATTTACAAAAAAAAATACACCCTCTCAAAATGGTTTTCAATAGTCTTTATAATTGGCTACATCTCAATATTAACAATGTTAACGGGTAAAAATACCGGCACTATAATTTATTTAATTCCTGGCGTTTTATTTCCCACAGTTATTTTTCATAACAAAAAAACAATCATTGTATTGTCCATATTTATTATTGGTCTCTTCTGCACTTTATTCTGGCTGACCCAATCTATAGGGCCATTTATAGAATTAACAGATGAGGTAAGAGTAATATATCAGTTTTCTGGAATGCTGGGAGTAATCATAACTTCTTTCCTAATGGTATGGTATTTTAGAAATTTAAATGATGCGTATGAAGATATAATTATTGAGAAGAATGAAAGTCTAATTACTTCAAATAATATAGTCAACCAGCAAAAATTAAAACTTGAAATTAAAAATAAAGAGATTACGGATTCACTCAATTATGCTAAAAGAATACAGCAAGCTATTCTACCTCCACAATCCAAAATAAACAATCATTTAAAAAACAACTTCATACTTTATTTACCTAAAGATATTGTTGCAGGAGACTTTTACTGGCTAGAAGCAAAAAAAGACAGGGTGCTTTTTGCTGCTGCCGATTGCACTGGCCATGGAGTGCCCGGAGCAATGGTAAGCGTAGTATGTAATAATGCCCTTAATCGATCAGTAAGAGAATATGACCTAACTGACCCAGGTAAAATACTAGATAAAACTAGAGAACTAGTCATTGAAGAGTTTGAAAAAAGTGATGCAGAAGTAAAAGACGGAATGGACATTGCCCTTTGCAGTATAATTGGAGATAAATTAGAATATGCAGGAGCCCATAATCCACTTTGGATTGTCCGTAATGGTGCATTATTGGAAACTAAAGCGAACAAACAACCCATAGGAAAGTTTGACAACCTCCTTCCATATACTACACATTCTTTTGTATTGGAAAAAGGAGATACAGTCTATATTTTTTCCGATGGATATCCAGACCAATTTGGTGGAGAAAAAGGTAAAAAATACAAATCAGGTAATTTCAAAAAGTTCTTATTATCCATTCAAGAAAATTCTATGGAAAAACAACTTACCCTACTTATTGAAGAATTCGAAAAATGGCGAGGCTCAATGGAGCAAATTGATGATGTATGTGTTATTGGGCTTAGAATATAAAACACGGTATACTTTAGCTATAACGGTATATAATTGCGAGATAATATGAAAAGCTTAATCCTATTTATAAGTCTAATAATGTGCGGTTATTGTAACGGCCAAAGTCCAGATACAGAGGTCATAATTAACACAAATTTCACGGAGTATGTAAATCCATTTATTGGAACCAGTAAAATGGGGCATGTTTTCCCGGGAGCTACAGCTCCTTTTGGTATGGTGCAATTAAGTCCACAAACGAACTTTGAAGTAATGTTTGGGGATGATGGGAGCTACAATAGTAAGACCTATGAATATTGTGCAGGTTATCAATATAGAGATTCAACAATCATTGGGTTTTCTCATACAAATTTGAGTGGTACTGGACACGCAGATTTAGGAGACTTTCTTGTAATGCCAACTACCGGAGGTTTAGTACTAGATCCTCTACAATCCGAAAACGGAGGAAAAGGATTTTACTCCGAATTTTCACATGATAAAGAAGAATCTTCACCAGGTTATTACAAAGTAAATTTAGAGAACTACAACATTGAAGCTGAACTAACAGCAAGTGATCGGGTAGGTTTTCACCAATACACTTTTCCAAAATCTGATGATGCACATATTATTTTAGACTTGGTGTATAACATATATCATCACGACAATAAAAATGTATGGACTTTTATTCGTGTAGAAAACGATTCATTAGTAACAGGCTACAGACAAACAAAAGGTTGGGCAAGGGATAAAAAAGTGTTTTTTGCCATGTCTTTTTCAAAATCATTTAAAAGCTACGGACATAAGAAATATGATGACGTAAAATATGATGGCTTCTATAGACGTTTCAATCAAGCGGAAGATTTTCCTGAAATTGCAGGAAAAGATATCAGAGCATATTTTAATTTTGACACCGAAGAAGGAGAAAGAATAAAAATAAAATTCGCGTTATCTTCTGTAAGTACCGAAGGAGCATTCAATAATCTAATGGCCGAAATACCACATTGGAATTTTGATAAAACACGAACAGAAACCAAAGCAAAATGGAATAAAGAGCTATCCAAAATTGAAGTAACCACTTTAAATGATGGCGATAAGGTAAACTTTTATACAGCACTTTACCATACAAACTTATCGCCTATCCTGTATGAGGATGTTGATGGTCAATATAGAGGTTTAGACCAAAACATTCATCAATCAGAAGGGTTTACAAACTACACCGTTTTTTCTCTTTGGGACACCTATAGAGCACTACACCCTCTCTTTAACATCATACAGCCCAAACGAAATAATGATATGATAAAATCTATGCTGGCACACCATGATGAAAGTGTACATAATATGCTACCTATTTGGAGTCACTATGCGAATGAAAATTGGTGTATGATTGGGTATCATGCAACTTCGGTAATCGCTGATGCTATGGCTAAAAATGTTGGTGACTTTAACAAAAAAAGAGCTTTACAAGCCTCTGTAAATACAGCGAATGTCCGCTACTTTGATGGTTTAGGAGATTATTTAGATTATAAATATGTGCCAGATGATAAAAGTCACTCATCTGTTTCTAAAACATTAGAATATGCATACAATGATTGGTGTATTGCTCAAATGGCGGAACAAGTAGACAATGTTCCAGTAAAAGAAGAATTTACAAAACGTTCTGAATATTATAAGAATGTCTACGACCCGAAAATTGGTTTCATGCGGCCAAAATTAGCAGATGGGACTTTTCGAGAAGATTTTGACCCTATGGACACACATGGACAAGGTTTTATAGAAGGGAATGCATGGAACTACGGATTATATGTCCCTCAAAACATTGATAAAATGATCTTAATGATGGGAGGGAAAGAGCAATTCAGTAAACACTTAGATTCTTTATTTACCACTAATATTGAAGATAAGTATATCGCTCAACATGAAGATATTACGCGCGATGGAATTATTGGAAATTATGTTCATGGAAATGAACCTGGCCACCACATTCCATACCTATATAATTGGACTGTCCACCCTGAGAAAACCCAAGAGAGAGTTCGAATGATTATGCGTACCATGTATGCACCAAATGTTGATGGACTTTGCGGTAATGATGATGCAGGTCAAATGAGTGCATGGTATATTTTTAGTTCTCTTGGATTTTACCCTGTTACGCCTGGATCTGCTTATTATGCATTAGGTAGTCCACTTATAAAAGAAGCTAAAATACACTTAGACAATGGAAAAGAATTGGTTATAAAAGCTAAAAATCAGAGCAATAAAAATATATATGTAAAAAGCGTTACCATCAATGGAAAAAAACTAACTGGCACATTATTATCGCATCAAGATATTATGAATGGTGGTGAAATTATTTTTGTAATGAGTAGTACACCAATTAACAAAAAATAAAACAGTAGATATAAGGGCTAGCCTTTACAAAATTAAAAAGTCCGTTCTACGGTTTTTATTACGATTACTTGGGGAATCATTAGGTGCTATTGGTTTTGTTTCTCCATAACCTTTAAACTTGATTCTAGAGGCTTTAACTCCTCCATCGACTGAAAGATATTCCATTACTGAATAGGCTCTATCCTGAGACAAAGCAAGGTTATCAGCATTATTGCCAACATCATCTGTATGTCCTTGGATTTCAATATTAATATCTGGATTTTGCTTTAACCAGCTTGCAAACCCTTTTAATACAAGTTTAGAAGCAGCAGAAATTTCGGATGAATTTGATGCAAATAAAATATCATTAATCGTGTGCATACTTCCTTTTTTAATTTCTTTAATCGCTATTCCTTGTTCTTTAATAAAAGTATTATCTGTTTCTTCCTTTTTTATCAACTTTGATTCATAGGCATTTCCTTCTTTTTCAATTTCAATAAGAACATCTTCTTTTCCTGATCCAACATTTGCTACAGCCACATAATCACCTTCATCGCTAATTGAAATTTCTTGTTCTACAACCTTTCCAGATTGATATCTCACTTTTAATTTCGCATCTTTAATTTCTTCTATATTTTCCGCATCTACTTTTCCTTTCATAATTATTATTTTATCTGGCTTAGCTTCTTCTGGTAAATTAAAAGAAAAGATATCCTTCTTGCCTATTCCCCCTTTTATACCATTAGAAGAAATGTATCCTTGTTCTCCATCAGCACTCACAATGATCCCCTCTTCATCACCTTCAGTATTAATAGGGTAACCCATGTTTTTTGGAATATCCCAAGTACCATCATCATTTTGTCGCGTATAAAATAAATCGTAGCCGCCTGCTCCTAAACGCTCCTGAGAACATTGAGAAACAAAGTATAAGGTTTTACTATCAGAGTGCATAAAAGGAGCTTTATCGTTTCCTATTGTATTAATTGGACGGCCGCAATTAATCGCTTTACCCCAAGAACCATCCGGTTGTTTTTCGGAATAATAAATATCAATACTTTGCTGAATACTTTCAGCTCTAGCAGATGCAAAATACAAGGTTTTACCATCTGCACTTAATGATGGTTGCGCTTCCCATGTATCTGGCCCATTAATATTAGGACCTAAATTTTTTAATTCAGACCAAATCCGTTCTTCTTTTCCGTCCACTTCAACCACCTCATACTTTGTGCTAAAAATATCACAATTGAAAATTCCTGCTTGCTTGATACATGAACAGATAAATAAATTTTTATTATTTAATGAAATGGTTGCTCCTCCATATCTAGGACCCACATTAAAAGGCTTTGGCATTTTAATTCCAGTGCCAAATAATTCATTAGCCTCCGATCGATTGCTCATTGTAAACTCTTGTACTTTTTGCACCATTACATCTCCTTTGAACTTTTGATCAAACTCCGCAGTATATAAAAGAATTTCATTATCAGCAGAAATCATTGGCAAATATTCATGACGCGATGCTGTAGATACAATTTCTACAACTTTTGGAGAAAATGGCTTTTTGTCTTTAAAGTAATTACAATAAAAATCTATTTCGTATTTAATGTCTTCAATATCTTCCAATTGGGTAGCATATTTTCTAGATAATCTTTTTTCATCATCGGAAGGGAATTTTGAAAATTTATCGAAGTATTCCGAAGCCATACAATCTGCTTTTTGCGCATAATACATAACACCTAAATTGTAATATACATCAGCATGAAACTCTGAACAAGTAGCTTCAATCATGTGATAGTATTTCTGAGGTATTTCAAAATTATCACCATTTGCTTGAGCCCTGCGGTAGGTCAACTTGGCAATTTCCCACATACAAGCGGAACAATCTTCATCTAACTCTAAAGCAGCTTTCAAATGACGAATCCGGTCTTTATACGCGTACTTTTTTTTGTCCAATCCTTTCTCATAAAGTTTCAGCACTTTTTTATCCGTAGGAACCTGCATGCAAGCTGGAGCCATATTCTCTTCCTCATCATCTTGCGTATAGAACGAAGTTGATAATAGTGAAAATATCAATAAAAACAGATAGGAATATTTCATTTTAATTTGCCGCAGATCTTATATCGTTTTACAAAAAGCTTACCATATATTGTATAGCGTTTACTATAACTCTTTAATTCTAATTTGTTACGCTGTTTCCAATTTCACCAACTCTTCATCTGTAACCACATTCAGGTCCCCTTCTGAGGATGCGACTATTGTAGCAACAGTTGCATCACCGGTTACATTAACAACTGTTCGGCACATATCAAGTATCCTATCTATCGGTAAAATTATTGCTATCCACGCAGGATTTAAACCAACAGACCCCAATACAATCATTAACATTACTAAACCTGCACTAGGCACCGCTGCAGAACCAATAGAAGCTAGTGTTGCCGTAAGAATAATTGTAAGCTGCGCTCCTACGCCTAAATCGATTCCGTGATACTGAGCTAAGAAAATAGCTGCAACTGCTTGATACAAGCTTGTTCCATCCATATTTACAGTCGCTCCAATTGGCAACACAAAACTTGTCACTTCCTTTGACACACCTATTCTATCTCTAACACAATCTATTGTAACAGGCAATGTAGCAGCACTTGAACTTGTAGAAAATGCTAAAAACTGAGCTGGGCTAATTCTTCTAAAAAATCCAGCATAGGTCATTTTCTTTTTCACCACCATTTTCATAATAAATGGATACAAAACGAATATCATGAAAAATAAACCTATTAGAACTGTAAGGCTATAAATCCCCAAACTCTTAAACATTTCTATCAAAGAAGCAGGATCATCACCTGCCATCTCAGAAAACTTACCTGCTAAAAGAGCAAAAACGAAGAAAGGTGAATATTTCATTATTATATCTACCATTTTTAAAAACACTTCATTAATACCATCTACAATAGCTAGCACTGGACCTCCTTTTCCTTTTGGTATCATCAGTAAACAAACACCAAAAAAGATAGAAAAGAAAATAACCTGTAGCATCAGTTTACCATCGGTAAGCGCAAGGAAAAAGTTTTGAGGAACAAAATCCACTAAGAAGGATAATGGACGTGCATCTTTTTGTGCATTCGCATTTTTAGTACGTTCAGTAAATTTCTTGTCATTTGCTAATTCATCTTTACCTATTTCATATTTTGTAGCTGCCTCAAGGACATACGCAGCATATTGTGGATTGTGCAAGTAATCCTTCGTATCTTTTATTTCCGTTCCCGATTCTCCACACCACAATTCATATTGAATTCTATTTTTAATAAGCTGGTCTGCGCTTAAGAAACTACCTGGCTTAATTAAATTTACTAACCCTAAACCAACAGTCACTGCAAAAACTGTTGTAACCACATAAATACCTAAAGTTTTACCCCCAAGCTTTCCCAATTTAGAAATATCTTTCAAATCTGCAACACCTTTCATTATGGAGAACATAACTAATGGTACTGCTATCATTTTAAGCAGGTTGACGAATATTTTTCCAAATGGATCAATCCAGTCTAGTGTAAACTCAGAATAACCTAAATAACTTGAAGCAAAAGCCCATATTATTCCTAAAACAAGTGCAATTATAATTTTCCAATGCAAGGCTAATTTTTTCATACTCTATTTAAATTATAATTGTGTGGCTTTACTTCTTAATAAAAAATCTACTACTGTTATCGCCGCCATTGCTCCTACAATCGGCACTGCTCTTGGAACAACACATGGATCATGTCTGCCTTTACCTTCTAATTCCACCTTGTTTCCTTCTTTGTCGATGGAAACCTGTTTTTGCATTATGGTGGCAACAGGCTTAAATGCAACGCGGCCGTAAATTGTCTCTCCATTACTAATACCGCCTTGAATACCTCCCGAATTATTCGTTGTAGTAGAAATGCCATCAACATCGCTTATAAAACTATCATTATGCTCAGAGCCTAACAATTTTACACCGTCAAATCCAGAACCATATTCAAACCCTTTTACTGCGTTAATTGAAAGCATTGCTTTACCCAAGTCAGCGTGTAATTTATCAAAAACAGGTTCTCCAAGACCTACCGGAACTCCTTTTGCAACAAATGAAACCACGCCTCCAATGGTATCTCCGGATTTTCGTACTTCTTCAATTCGTGAAATCATTTGCTCAGCAATCTTACTATCTGGACATCGAACAATTGAATCATCTGTTTTAGATAAATCTAACTCTTGGTGTGTTTTATTTAATGAAATACTTCCTACTGATGAAACATAAGCATCTATAGAAATCCCCTTGGTAATTAATATTTGCTTTGCAATGGCTCCTGCAACTACTCTACAAGCGGTCTCTCTTGCACTACTTCTTCCACCTCCTCTATAGTCGCGTGTGCCATACTTTTGTTCGTATGTAAAATCAGCATGTGACGGTCTAAAGGTATTTTCTAAGTGGGAATAATCTTTACTCTTTTGGTTTTCATTTTGGATTGTAAAACCAATTGGAGCACCTGTTGTTTTACCATTAAAAATTCCTGATAAAAATTCAACTATATCACTTTCTTTTCGCTGTGTTACAATGCGACTCTGCCCAGGTTTTCTACGATCTAATTCTTTTTGAATTGCTTCAAAATTCAACTCAACATTTGACGGACAACCATCTATTACACCGCCTATAGCAGTGCCATGCGACTCTCCAAATGTGGTTAAAATAAATAGTTTGCCAATAGAATTTCCTGCCATGCGAACAAATGTACTTATTTACTTATTGGTTTCAAATGCAAAAGCGAAAACATGTCCATCAGCATCCACAACATTATTAATCAAATAACAACTCCGCGATTTCTTGCTTGATTCTAGAAATGTACTTTTCACTGGAAGTGTAAACGACGACTTTAAGCTCAATATTAGCGTTTCGTTCCTCAACAACCTCAACCTTAATTTTCATGGTAGAAATAACCCAAGGCATACTTAGCAAATGACTTGTTAATTTGTCTTTTGCCGCATCAACATTTACTTTTTCAGATAAAACAACTGAAAAACTACAACTTTTAAGGTGTCCTGCTACTGTAGGTTTCGACATTAACTGTGAGGTTACCTTACTATAAGGAAATTGGATGATTTCTCCATTTTCTATTTCCAGATGTAATTTAGTCGTTGTTTGTGCCGAAACAACACCTGAATAATCATTAATTTTTAATCGCTGACCAACTATATCTCCTTTTTGGAATCCAAATATAATTCCTTGCACAAAATCTCTTACTAATTGCCACAACAAAGCTATTATAACACCAAACAGACTTAATGATACAAACAGGTTGATTAATGAAATTTCATAAATCAAATCTATACAAAATAGAATCCATACAACATTTCTTACGAGGGGCAAATAAAATCGTAAATACTCTTGTAACCGCTCATTTCTAATCCATGGAGTAAGATATCTTTTTGCAATAAAAAAGAATAAAAAAATCGAAACCGCTGCGCTAATTAAGCGGAAAAACATTCCAAATGATATGTCCTGAAATTCAAATAACATTAGTTTATCAATTGGTGTTTACGTAAATACTTAATTAAATAGGGCAAAGCATATGGTGATATTTCAAATAGATTGTTTGAATTCAATACAATTCCTGCCCTTACAAGACTTTGCAACGTAGTGTTAATACTTTCAGAACTCTCGGTGTGATATACCGTACACAGTTGATTAAAATCAATTTGCTTATGCAGCAGAATTTGCAATAACATTAGATTCCAATCAGATAATAAAACATTTGGTAATTCTAATGATTCCATTTTTTTCAAATCCAATACACTACCTTCTATAGAACTTATGTTTGCTAACCACATATAAAAAGAAAATCCCACGTTTCCATCTGATTTTGACGTCAGCTTCTTAAACAATTGATTTTGTTCCCTCTGCTTTAACTCTTTTTCAGGTTTTCCTTTCCATAGGAAAGATACCCCTCCACTGCTATGTCTATCCATAACAGCTCCATTTATTTCGTTTGTCTTAAGAGGAGAAACCGTAATTGTTGATAATAGTTTGGAATCAATAGCTATGTATTGACGAATATGTTGATAGAAATAGATATTGCAATCAAATAAGAATAAATGTTTATGGCCATAAGATTTAACCACCGACATTATTCTATCCAATAAATCAGCTCCTTTTGCAGAACGCGTCCACCATAATTCAAGATCTTCAAATACCAATGTACTTCCTTCTGGAAGCTCATTCATTATTTGAATGTAACTTCCTTCTATTCCAGTTGCAACGTTCAATGCATTATCAAACACTTTATCCGAGAAGTTAATTGTATGTATTGGAGCCACAATATTGTACACCTTTTTCTCACAGTATACATTAACTACATTATGCATTAAATAAGATTTACCTGCAAATGGATCTCCAGTAAATAAAATTGCTCCTGTTCTGCCAGACTTAAACCTTTCAATTGATTTTCGAGCCATTTCAAGTTCAGTTAATCGGTTCTGCAATAACTTATCCGGAGCAATATGCTTTCCTAAAAACAGTTGTTTGTAATAAAAAGGCAATTGATTTTCAAGGGTAGGACTTAAAGATACCGAATCCATAAAATCAGCTAATCTATTGTGTGGATTCTGAACTGACTTTGTTCTGTACTGATAACCTGTTATTGCAAAAAGATCTCGTGCTTTAATCAATAACCTATCTACCTCATTGTTAATCTTTTCAAATCGATTTTTTATATTGTTCAAATATTTTGCTGCTCCTTTTCGGGTTTTCTCTCTTAAAATGACACCGTCCAAAGTATCCGCTCTAGAAATAATTATTTCATCCTTCAGCATTTTGTTTAATAATTCTAAGACTGTTTTAATGTCCCCATTCAATCTTGTTTGAACAGTAACTAAATGTTCTTTCGCTTCTGTTAAACTCTCTTTTACCTTTTCAGTTATTTCATCCGAATTGGCGCTTTCATTTTCTATGTTTTGTAACGTAAACTTTAATAACCGGAGTGCATTTTCAACTTTTACAACTTCAGAATTCACTGCATTATGTGCTAACTGAAACACATCCTTTATTTTACTAACCAACTCGTTTTCTATTAAATGTCCCGATACTTTCCGCACATTTATCTTGGAAGGTGGTAAATCATATTGGTTATTTTCAAACTCATTTATCTGCTTTGCTGAAAGTAATTCAGAGCTATCACAATATTTGATGACACTCTTATCTACTTTTTGTGTTATTGATTTAATCAAATTATCAACATTTATTGTATTGGATACAGATAACAATTTCGCTTCAAAATCACCTAACTTCTCCAAGCTTATCTTATCTATTTGATCTTCTATACGATTAAACAAATTTAGAGATGACTGAATAAAGTCTTTATCTATTGTTTTTGCAGATTGCTTAACAAATGGTATTAAAGTTTTTCTTAATCGTGTTAACTGAATATTGACCAGAAGCTGATTTATAAGGTGTTTTTGATTTGAATGCCAGTTTCCCGGATATGCAGCAATTGATAGAAATGCATTTTTAATTACCTTCCCTGCTCTTTCCTCCTCCCGGTTTAATGACAAATTATTAACATCTAATTTATCTACATCGACGGTAATAGAGTTGCAAAATATTCTTCCCAGTGAATTTAGCTCTTGTAAAAAGATATTTTTTTCTTTTTTAAACTGAACTGAAAGTAATTCTTTCAAATCATTTAAATTTATAGCTCTTTCATTATCAATAGACCAATCTTTGATCGTTTTATTTATCAAGAAACTAGACAAGCCTAGCACATTTAATTTCGTCTTAAAATGATATAAATATGAATTTTCAAAATGATGTTGTACAATCTTAGCAAAACGAATATTTTGTTTCTTTTTGCGAGAATACTTCCTTTTCAGTCGCGCTAATTTTGGAGAATCTTTCGGATCCGCCTGCAATTCTTCTTTCGTATATATTCTCTCTATGCTAATTGGAGCTAATTCTACGAGTTTTCTTACTGCTTTAACGTGCGACTCTATTCCAAGCGATATCGCTGCAGTTATTTTTCCTAAACGATTATCGACGATGTCCTCTAACAGCTTCTGTTCAATTTCTAAAGCTTTTTCAATAGATGGATTATCCTCTGCATCTAACCTTTCTTTAAATAATGCTATATAGCTACTCCATACATCAAACCAGGTATCATATACGCGATTTATAAATGCAATATTCAAGGCATGAATTTTATCATCAATAATCGTTATTTTTTTATCAAGTAATTCATAACCAGGTAATCCAAGAACAACCGCATCTGTTTTTTCAATATATAACGAGGCAAATTCTTCTCCTTGATATTTCATTTCAAGTAAAGGATCAAATCCTTCCTCATCATAAAAATGAGAAGATGCTTTTAGCAATAATGTTGTACCCATTACATCTAAAAAAGCATTTGTATTTCCGATAAATGTACTTTCCTCTCCTTCTTCTATTTCAGGAATGTTCAACAAAATCAAATCAGTTTCAAAAGAGTTTATTTTAACTACTTCGTAAAACCCTTTTTTCTCCAATTCATTATTAACAACTTCCACATCAGCATCTACTCGCAAAGCTTCCAATCTTTTTCTAACCGCGTCCTCTACAATTAACTTTTGACTATTGTCATTATTTAAGTAAAGTATACGCAGCTGTGTATTGTTCCAATCTGGAGAAGCCAACAACATTCTTACTAATTGTAAACCCAAGTCACTCTCTTGATTTATTTCCTTCCACCAAATGTCAATTCTCTTGTATTGCCCAAAACCCTTTTCTTTATCATAATCAAGATACAATACGTTATAATCCAACACTCCCAGTTTTTTGGTCATTTGAGAAAACCCTATTGGGTTTTTGGTGTTTCGTGCCCAACCCATCATAATGGTATTAGGCTCAACTCCAGAAAAGCCATACGTACTTGCAATTGCCTCAATTCCTTTAAAAATATTCTGACATTCCTGTTTTCTATGAAAAATAGAATCATCATAACCATCATCATTGACAGCCTGTTCGTGTTTAGGAAAAAGCACATCAACTCCTGGTGTTTCAATTAAATCAAAATTTGATATCATTCCTTTTCTCCCAGCAATAGACTTACTAAAGCTTAATAAATGCGGTCGTGCAGCTGTTCCTCCACTAAACAACAATATATTCGGCTCCCAATTTCTTTTATGCGTTGATTTCTTACCTAAGTTTTTTAAGCCAATCTTAACAACTGAAGACCATACGCTTTGCCAAACATCTCCTGAACCCAACTCTAAATGCCTTCTTGTCAACCATATAAAAACTAAAGCCATTATAGCAACAGATATTAAAGCAGCAGCTAGATTTAATTGCACCATTAATAAAAAAGTAGCAATGGTTCCAATTAAAGGAACAAATAAAGATATTTTGAATTTAGGTCTGAAATCAGGACTTGCCCATTGTTCTAAAAAACAAGAAAGATTAATAAACATATAGGCAGCCATATAAAACATGGCAACTATTTCCGCAATAACATTTAATTCTCCAATTAAGATACCAGCCTCTGCAATGATAAAGCTAAGAATCAAAGCATTTCGAGGCTCATTATCATTTCCAACTCCTTTTCCAAAGATGTATGGTGTAATTTTATCGATTGACATTGCCTGAAGAATACGTGGCGCTCCCAATATGCCGCCCAAAGCAGAAGATAGTGTCGCCCCCCATATTCCAGCGATTACAAGTCCGGGAACCAAACCAAATTGAACCAGAGCATTATTATTATTAATTAATTCTGCTTGTGGTATGGAATAATGAATAAATATAGACAGTATAATGTAAACAACCAATCCTACAACTACCGCTGACATTGTTCCCCAAGGGATAGCTTTTTTAGGGTTTTTTAAATCACCTGACATTGCAACACCCGCCGTAAAACCAGTTACGGCAGGAAAAAAAATACCAAACAAAGTTGAGAACCCTACTGTTTTACCTTCCACATGAGAAGTATCAAAGCCTTTACCTTCACTGGTTCCAAGAAAAATTGAAATTAAGGAAAGGACTATCGCAAAAAGAATAAAATACTGCGATTTAATAGCAACACTTGTACTGATATAGGCAATTGTAACCATTACCAACAATGCAATTGACCCTATAACCCTAAGGTGATTGGTTGTAATCTCTTCAATACTTAGATAATCAGAAAGTACAACCATAGCACTTTCACCAAACCCAATTAAATACAAAGCGATACTTAATGCCGTTGCTACAAATAGGGTAATCCCAATTGCTCCTCCAATAGGCAAACCTAGGCTTCGGGAAAGCATATAGTATATACCTCCAGCTTTTATCTTTTTATCCGTAGCAACTGAAGAAACGCTTAATCCTGTGGTAACAGAGACAATATGCGCAAGAAGTATTATGGCTATTGTTGTAAATAGGGTTCCTGCGTTACCTACAACCATCCCCAGACGCATATACATAATTACGCCCAATATTGTTAGTATTGATGGTGTAAAAACGCCTCCAAATGCTCCAAATTTCTTTCCCTGCGACATTGTTGCCTCTAAGATATTGAAGTTGTTTAAAGTTCAACCTATAATCTGAAAAATGTTTCTTTTTTTATGTAATATCGTTCTTTCCTCTAACCATATCTATGGATATGCTTCTAAAAAAACTCATTTAACAAAAAAATATTCCATTTTCAATTTCACAATCGAACTTTAAACAACTTCTGTTAATGTTTCAAATTCAACCCTACTTAGACGCTAAATATGGGAAAAGGTTATACCTAAAGACCATTAATTTGTAGTTTAGCGGCATGAGTGTTTTCAAAGATTTAAAAGTTGTGGAACTAGCTAGTGTACTTGCAGGACCAGCAGTCG
>ENA-UOXV01000754-UOXV01000754.1-marine-metagenome-genome-assembly--contig:-NODE-754-length-46683-cov-7.294544_pt1 | contig 46683 bp, 40 predicted proteins | sample MGYA00238165_ERZ766961 | MGnify/ENA primary metagenome ERZ766961 (study PRJEB28924, sample SAMN03173240) | marine metagenome | biome: Marine; feature: Water; material: Subsurface seawater | place: North... | reverse complement strand
TCTAGTTCTTTTAAGAGAACGTCATATTGGCTATCAGAGATAGTGGGTTCATCTTCGGATATATCGGCGACAAGATCGGCCGCAAGCGCGCGCTTGTTCTTTCCGTCATGCTGATGGCCATTCCCACCGGGATCATCGGCTTCCTGCCTGACCACGCGACCATCGGTATTGCCGCCGCCGTCCTGATGGTGCTGATGCGGATGCTGCAGGGCCTCTCGGTTGGCGGTGAATACACTGGTTCGATCGTTTATCTCGCCGAACATTCCCCGGATTCCCGACGCGGGTTCTTTACCAGCTGGACCTTGTGCGGTGCGGTCGGTGGCATTCTGCTCGGGTCCGGCGTTAGTGCGCTGATCAGCAACATCCTGACCGATGCCCAGATCTCCGACTGGGGCTGGCGTGTCGCCTTCATCTCCGGAATTCTCGTGGGTGTTGTCGGCCTGCTCATTCGGCGGCACCTGCCCGAAATGCCCGAAGACAGGAGTGCAGACAAACCCAAGTCGCCCGTTGTGGAAGCCGTCAAAACCGAGTGGCGCGCCATGGCCAAGGTCATCGGGTTCAACATCGCCAACGCCGTCGGCTTCTACATGATGTTCGTCTATGTGGTGACATGGCTGATCAAGCAGGTGAAAGAGCCGCGCTCGGACGCGCTCGACATCAACACGATAAGCATGGCTGTGCTGCTCGTTCTGATCCCGCTCTTCGGAGCCCTGTCTGACAAGATCGGCCGCAAGCCTTTGCTGTTGTTCGGTGCGGCCGGCATGGCGGTGTTGGGCTATCCGCTGATCTGGCTGATGCATCATCCCGACTTCATGATGATCCTGCTGGGTCAGCTCGGTTTTGCGGTTCTGATCGGGGCCTATTTCGGCGCCAGTCCCGCGACACTGACCGAAATGTTCCCGCGGCGGGTCCGCGTTAGCGCGCTCAGCATCAGCTACAATATCAGTCTGGCGATTTTCGGCGGCACCACGCCCCTGATTGCGACCTGGCTGATCGCGCGTTCTCACAATGATCTCTCGATCGCATGGTACCTGATCGGTTGCGCCGTCGTTTCATTCCTGGTGTTGCTAACCGTCAGGGATGGCGCCGGGAAACCTCTGCCGGAGTAGTCTTATGAGCGATACAGCCAGCGAAGCCTTTGCCGACCCGAAAACCCGTCGCAAGATCATTGCCGCAGGCGTCAGCGGCAATGTGCTCGAATGGTACGACTTCGGCGTCTACGGATTTTTCGCACCGATCATCGGCCAACTCTTTTTTCCATCAAGTGACCCGACGGTCTCCCTGATCGCGTCTTTTGGTGCGTTTGCGGCTGGCTTTCTGATGCGCCCCATCGGTGGATTCATCTTCGGTCACATCGGCGACCGGATCGGTCGGCGGCAGGCGCTTGTCCTGTCTGTGATGCTGATGGCCATCCCGACCGGAATCATCGGCCTGCTGCCCACCCATGCCAGCATCGGCATCGCGGCGGCGATCATGCTGGTCGGACTGCGGATGCTGCAGGGCCTCTCGGTCGGCGGCGAATACACCGGCTCCGTGACGTTTCTGGCCGAACAGGCCCCCATCGCACGACGCGGGTTCTTCTCGAGCTGGACCCAGGTCGGTGCCGTCGGCGGAATTCTTCTGGGTTCGGGCGTCGGGGCGCTTGTGACCAACGTGCTGACCGAGGATCAGCTCATGGACTGGGGATGGCGGATTCCCTTCCTCGTGGGAATCCTTGTGGGCGTTGTGGGCTTGCTGATCCGCCGCCATCTGCCCGATTCCCCGGTTGAGCCCGTCGAAGAAGGTGCCGGGTCTCCAGCCATCGAAGCGATCCGGACCGAGTGGCGCGCCATGGGCAAGATGATCGGCTACACGATCATCAACGCGGTCGGGTTCTACATCGCTTTTGTCTATGTCCTGACATGGCTTGTCGACCAGGTGAAGGAGCCCCGATCCGACGCGATGGACATCAACACCATCGCGCTCGTGGTGATGCTGGTTCTAATTCCATTCGTGGGCGCACTCTCGGACAAAGTCGGACGCAAGACCGTGCTGGCGATCGGCGCGGCCGGATTTCTGCTGCTCAGCTATCCGCTGATACTGCTAATGCACGAGCCGGTTTTCCTGCGCATTCTCGCCGGACAGATCGGGTTTGCCGTGCTGGTCGCTTTTCTGCTCGGCGCGGGACCGGCCAACCTGTCGGAGATGTTCCCCAGCCGCGTGCGCGTCAGCGCCATGAGCGTCGGCTACAATGTCAGCATGGCGATCTTCGGCGGCACCACACCGATGATCGCGGCCTGGCTGCTCAACCGCACCCATAACGACCTCAGCTTTGTCTGGTACATGATGGCCTGCGCCGCCGTATCGCTGGTATTCACACTGATGCTGCGTGAGGGTGCGGGCAAACCGCTGCCGGCCTGACCCCCAAACAATTCCGTCATGCCCGGACTTGATCCGGGCATCTCAACTCACACCGGAGCGAGATACGCGGATCAAGTCCGCGTATGATGGTGCGAGTTTGGCTGCCATCCCAGCATCCTTCGAGACGTCGCGCTGCGCCTCCTCAGGATGAGGTTTGAGATTTACTCTCGGCCTCATCCTGAGGAGAGCCGAAGGCCCGTCTCGAAGGATGCTGAGCCGTCACAAAGGCCGGTTTAAAACCCACCCACTTCAATCCGCCAATCGCACGGGCTGGCGCTTGCGACCCCAGGTGCCGGGTTTTGCATCAAAGACGCCGGGAATGCGTGTGCCGCAATTTGGGCAGGCCGCACCGGAATTCCCAACCGGGGTCACCCGCCATTCGCTGAGTTCATACCAGTCACGCCCGATGGTGCGCGTTGCGCAGTTCGGGCAGTAGGTGCTCTGACGCCCCTTATCGTGTGCATTGCCGACATAGACATAATTCAGGCCTGCGTCCCGCGCGATCTGCCGCGCCCGCGCCAAAGTTTCATGGGGGGTGGCCGGCGTGTCCATCATCTTCCAGTCGGGATGAAAGGCCGAGAAATGCACCGGCACATCGGGGCCAAGCTCATCTACGATCCAGCGGGACATCGCGGCGAGTTCGCGCGGGTCGTCGTTCTCGCCGGGAATGATGAGATTGGTGATCTCCAGCCAGCAATCGGTCTCGTGGCGAATGAAGACCAGTGTGTCGAGAACATTGGATAGCGTGGCCGATGAGAGCTCACGATAAAACCGCTCGGTGAAACCCTTCAGGTCCACATTCGCCGCATCCATCGCGCGGAAGAATTCCTTGCGCGGTTCCTCGCAGATATAGCCCGCCGTCACCGCAACCGTGCGCAAGCCGACCTCGCGACAGGCCGCCGCCACGTCGACGGCATATTCCAGGAAGATCACCGGATCGTTGTAGGTAAACGCCACCGAACGACAGCCATGGGCGGCGGCGGCTTTCGCAATGGCTTCGGGCATCGCGCGATCGGCGAGCGTGTCCCACTCGCGGGACTTCGAAATGTCCCAGTTCTGGCAGAACTTGCAGGTCAGGTTGCAGCCCGCCGTGCCAAAACTCAGCACCGGGGTGCCCGGCAGGAAGTGATTGAGAGGCTTCTTCTCGATGGGATCGATGCAATAGCCGCTCGACCGGCCATAGGTGGTCAGGACGATCTGGTCATCGGTCCGCGCGCGCACAAAACACAGGCCGCGTTGCCCTTCGTTCAGTTTGCAGAAGCGCGGACAGAGGTCGCACTGAATGCGCCCATCGTCCAACGCGTGCCAGTACCGGCCCGGCACGCCGTCGAATTCCTCGGTCACTTCGCTGTCAATTTGGTCTGAATCGCTCATCACTGGGGAAAACCATACCAGATGAATCGTCGCGGGGGGCTTGGTTTGCAGTACCCGCGTCGCATATCATCTCCCTAACAGAATTCCATTTCATTCAAGCCATGAAGAGGGTGTCCCATGGGCCAGTTCGGCATCGGTCAGTCCGTCACACGTATTGAAGATCTTCGCCTGCTCACAGGCAGCGGCAAATACACAGATGATGTGCAGCTCGAAAATGAGAGCCACGCCTTTGTGCTGCGCTCCCCCCATGCCCATGCCGAGATCAAGGGCATGGATATTGCCGCCGCGAAAGCAGCACCGGGCGTGTTGCTGGTTCTGACCGGTGATGATGTCAAAGCCGATGATCTCGGTGCCATGCCCTGCATGTTCCCGGTCAAAAATCTCGATGGCACGGACCGCGGCGAAACCTATCGTCCTTTGCTGGCCCAGGAAAAGGTCCGCCATGTCGGCCAGCCGGTGGCCTTCATTGTCGCCGAAACCCTGGAGCAGGCCCGCGACGCGGCCGAACTGGTCGAGGTGGATTACAACGTCCTGGCTTCGGCCACGAACACCTATACCGCTTCACTGGACGGCGCGGCGCAGCTGTATGACGACGTTACCAACAACGTCTGCTTCGACTGGGGCAAGGGTCAGCAGGACGAGACCGAGGCGGCCTTCGCCAAAGCCAGCCACGTCACCACGCTGGAGCTGATCAACAACCGGATCGTCGTGAACTCGATGGAACCCCGCGCGGCCATCGGCGACTACGACGAAGCCACCGACAAGCTCACCCTCTACACCTCGTCTCAGGGCACCCACGGCATCCGCAACACGATTGCCGACAACATCCTGAAGATCGACAAGGAGAAACTGCGCGTCGTCACCGGCGATGTGGGCGGTGGCTTCGGCATGAAGATTTTCACCCATCCCGAACAGCCGATGGCCGTCTGGGCGGCAAAGAAGGTCAAACGCCCGGTGCGCTGGACCTCGGATCGCAGCGAGGGTTTCATGTCCGACATTCAGGGCCGTGACCATGTGACCAAGGCGGAGGTCGCCTGTGACGACAATGGCAAATTCCTCGCCCTGCGCGTCACCACCTACGCCAATCTGGGCGCGTATCTCTCGCATTTCGGAACCTTCATTCCGACCGAAGCGGGTACGGCCATGCTCAACGGCCTGTATGCCTTCCCGGCTGTCTGGGCCAATGTGAAGGGCATCCTGACCAACACCGTACCAACCGATGCCTATCGCGGTGCCGGACGTCCCGAAGCGATCTACTGCATCGAGCGGCTGGTCGACAAATGCGCGCGCGAACTGGGCCTCGCGCCCGACGAGTTGCGCCGCCGCAACTTCATCCAGCCCGACCAGTTGCCCTATAAGACGGCCTTTGGCGAAACCTATGACAGCGGCAACTTCACCGCCATCATGGAAGAAGGCATGAAGAAGGCCGACTGGGCCGGTTTTGCCGCCCGCAAGACCGAGAGCGCCAAACGCGGCATGCTGCGTGGCATCGGCATGGCGACATATGTCGAGAAATGTGGCGGCGGCAATCCCGAAGTCGCCGATGTCCGCATCGATCCGGAGACCGAGACCATCACCTTCTATATCGGCACCATGTCGAACGGTCAGGGTCACGATACGTCTTACAAGCAGATCATGTCCGACCGGCTGGGCATCGACACAGACCGGATGACCATGGTCCAGGGCGACAGCGATATCGTGCCGCCGGGACTGACCGGTGGGTCACGCTCGGTCACGGTTGGTGGCGTTGCCGTCTCCAAAGCGTCGGAAGCGATCAAGGAAAAGGGCAAGGCGATTTCGGCCCATATGATGGAAACCGCCGAAGCCGATATTGAATATTCGGATGGCACCTTCCGTGTGGCGGGCACCGACCGGTCCCTGTCCCTGTTCGAAGTCGCCAAGGCGGCGCAGGACCCGGCCAATTTGCCTGATGGCATGGAGCCCGGTCTCGACTCCAAAGAAAGCCATCAGCCCGATGCGCCGACTTTCCCGAATGGCTGCCATATCTGCGAAATGGAAATCGACCCGCAGACCGGCATCCCCGAGATCATGCGCTACACAGTGGTCGATGATTTCGGTGACACCATCAACCCGATGCTGATCGCCGGTCAGGTCCATGGCGGCATTGTGCAGGGTGTCGGTCAGGCGTTGCATGAGCACACGGTCTATGACGAGGACTCAGGTCAGCTCGTCTCCGGCTCCTTCATCGACTACCGCATGCCCCGTGCCGCAGATGTGCCGAACTTCGACTTCTCCATGCGAAACGAGAAATGCACGACCAACCCGCTCGGCATCAAGGGAACCGGTGAAGCCGGTGCCATCGGCGCACCGGCGGCGGCAATCAGCGCGATTGTTGACGCCCTTTCGGACGGTGGTGCCATTCACGACGTCGACATGCCCGCGACCCCGGATGTGATCTGGGCGCTTGCCAACCAGCAGTTGGCCGCCGAATAGGCGCCACCTGCCCCAACCGGGGAGACTCCCAATCGACACCGCGGCCCTGATACCAGCGGTGCGAGACCTCGCCTATGCAGCGGGGGACGCCATCATGGCGGTCTATCGCACTGACTTTGACAGCGAACGTAAAGATGACGGGTCCCCCGTCACCCTGGCAGATACGGCAGCTGAAGCCGTCATCCTGCCCGGGCTGCGTGCGCTCACACCCGACATCCCTGTTGTTTCCGAAGAAGAGCATTCCGCCGGCGAAAGCCCGGTCGAAGTCAGCAACCGTTTCTGGCTGGTGGACCCCCTCGACGGCACACGGGAATTCCTCAAGCGCAACGACGAGTTCACCGTCAATATCGGACTGGTCGAAGACAACGTGCCGATCTTTGGTGTGCTCTATGCCCCAGCCCTGAACCTGATGTATGCGGGAACCCTGAACGGTGGCGCCACCCTGATCGAGGGCGACAAACCCGAACGTCCGATTGCCTGCCGCGAAATCCCGGCCGATGGCATGGATGTGCTTGTCAGCCGGTCCCACTCGATCAACGAGAAGCTTGAGGATTATCTGAAGGACGAAACCGTCCGCAACCGGATGCCCCAGGGCAGCGCCCTCAAATTCGGGCGCCTGGCCGAAGGCGTGGCAGATATCTATCCCCGCTTTGGTCCCACCTGCGAATGGGACACCGGCGCCGGCCACGCGATTGTGCTGGCCGCAGGCGGCGGTCTGACCATGATGGATGGCAGCACCTTCAATTACGGCAAGAAGCCAAAATTCCTGAACCCGGGATTCGTCGCCTTCGGGCGGCGGTAGACCCGCCAAGCGAGGTACGGCATACAGGCCGCATGACGGAAGCCGCCAACATACTGCCTGCAAATGACGAAAACCTGTCCGCCGCCGCAACACGTCTGAAATCAGGCGGGCTGGTCGCCTTCCCGACCGAGACCGTCTACGGACTTGGGGCCGATGCGCGTGACGACCGCGCTGTGGCGCGCATTTTTGAAGCCAAAAACAGGCCGAGTTTCAATCCGCTTATCGTGCATGTCCTCGACCTGCCCAGCGCCGCCCAATACGGGGAGATGGATGCCCGCGCGCAGCAACTGGCCGCCGCGTTCTGGCCCGGCCCGCTGAGTTTCGTTGTGCCGCGGCGCGCCGACAGCGGGCTGTCCCTGCTGGTCAGCGCCGGGCTCGACACCGTCGCCCTGCGCGCGCCGGCCCATCCGCTCGCCCGGAACCTGCTGACCTGCTTTGGCGGGCCGATTGCGGCCCCCAGCGCGAACACAGCGGGTGAAGTCAGCCCCACATTGGCCAGCCATGTGGCGCAATCACTTGGCACCAATGTCGACCTCATTCTGGATGGTGGTGCCTGCGCAGTCGGACTTGAGTCTACCGTGATTGATCTCTGCGGGGACCGCCCGGCTCTGCTGCGCCATGGCGCGGTGACGCTGGAACAATTGCAGGATGTGCTTGGCGTCGTGGATGACGCCACCCGTCCGGCCGACGGCCAAGCCCCACGTTCGCCGGGACAGATCGCCCGTCACTATGCGCCATCCATTCCGGTTCGCCTGAACGCCAGCGACGCCGTTGCCGGTGAAGTGCTTCTCGGCTTCGGTTCGGGTGTCCCCGAAGGCGTCCAAAACCTCAGCCCGTCGGGTGACCTGACAGAGGCCGCAGCGAACCTGTTTGCAGCCTTGCGGGCCCTCGATTCCCCCGAACACCGGGCTATTGCGGTGATGCCCATCCCGGAAACCGGACTTGGTCGCGCCATCAACGACCGCCTGCGCCGCGCCGCCGAAGCGCATAACGGGTGAGACACGGCGTCCCACGCGGTTGCCGCACGACCGATCCCGGTCTAAATCTTTGTCCATGAGCCAAACTATCCAATCAGAATCAGCACCCCTGCCCGATGGTTTTCTGAGCCAGCTGGAAGCGATTGTCGGCGCCGTCGGGATGATCACCGACCCCGCCGACATGGAACCCTATATCGACGAGCAGCGCGGGCTGTTTCGCGGCATTACGCCGTGCGTGATCCGACCCGCCTCCACCGAAGAGGTCTCACAGGTGCTTGCAGCCTGTTACGACGCCGACGTCGCGATTGTGCCCCAGGGCGGCAATACCGGGCTTTGCGGCGGTGCTGTCGCCAGCGGCGAAATCATTGTCAGCCTGTCACGCATGAACACTGTTCGCGCCGTCGACCCGGCGAATTTCACGATGACTGTGGATGCGGGTTGCGTGCTGGCCGACCTACAGCACGTTGCCGATGAACACGACCGGTTGTTCCCGCTCAGCCTGGGGGCTGAAGGCTCCTGCCAGATCGGCGGCAATCTTTCGACCAACGCCGGCGGTACAGCCGTGGTGCGCTATGGCAACACCCGCGAGCTGACCCTCGGTCTGGAAGTGGTGTTGCCCGATGGTCGCATCTGGGACGGGCTGACAGGGCTGCGCAAGAACAACACCGGCTATGACCTCAAGCACCTGTTCATTGGTGCCGAAGGCTCGCTCGGAATCATCACCGGTGCGGTCATCAAAATGTTTCCCAAGCCGCGCTCACGTCATACGGCTTTCATTGCGCTGAAGGACCTCGACTCCGTGCTTGAGGTTCTTGGTCGCGCCCGCGCCGCAAGCGCAGACACGGTGTCTGGTTTTGAGCTGATCCCGCGGATCGCGATCGAGATTTCCGTGCGTCACATCGACGGCGCCATCGATTTCCTCGACGACCCCCATGACTGGTGCGCGCTGATCGAGTTTGAAAGCAGCGATGCCAATTCCAATCTTGGTGATGTCATGGAAACGTTTCTGGGCACGGCATTCGAGGACGGCCTGATCGTCGACGCGGTCATTGCTCAATCGGAAACTCAACGACAACAGATGTGGTTCCTTCGCGAAGCCATGGTGCTAGCCCAGAAGCCCGAAGGTGCGAGCATCAAGAACGATGTCTCGGTGCCGATCTCTTCCGTGCCCGAATTCATCCGGCAGGCGAATGCCGCCGTCACCCAGGCCTGTCCGGGGATCCGCCCGGTCGCGTTCGGCCATGTCGGCGACGGCAATGTGCACTACAATCTGACCCAGCCCAATGGTGCAGACGGTGCCGAATTCCTCGCCCGCTGGGACGAGATCTGCCACATCGTCCATGACGTCGTGGACAGCATGCGCGGCAGTTTCTCGGCTGAACATGGGATCGGAAAAATCAAGGTCGCAGAACTGGCCGCCCACAAGGCCGGGGTCGAAATCGACATGATGCGAGGCATCAAAGCAATGCTCGACCCCAAGGGATTGATGAACCCGGGCAAGGTTCTTTAGGAATCACTGATCCCGGATTAGGAGAGTTAAATGTCGGACTACAACGCCCCTGTGCAGGACATGCAGTTCATTCTGGAGAATCTCTGCGACATGGACGGTCTGCGGGAACTGCCGGTCTTCAGCGAAACCACCGAAGATCTGGTCGAGGCTATTCTCACCGAATCTGCGCGTTTCACCCGTGATGTGGTGGGGCCGCTGAACCAGACCGGGGATCAGCAAGGGTCCACCTTGAAGGACGGCGTGGTGACAACGCCCGACGGGTTCAAGGAAGCCTATGCGAGCTTTGTCGAGGGCGGCTGGAACGGCACGCCGTTCGAACCTGAGCACGGCGGCATGGGGCTGCCCTGGACGATCACCACGTCACTGCAGGAAATGTGGCAATCGGCCAATCTCTCCTGGTCGCTTTGCCCGCTGCTCACCATCGGTGCGATCGAATCCGTGATCGCCCACGGCACGGACGCACTAAAAGACAAGTTCCTCGCCAAGCTGGTCTCCGGTGAGTGGACTGGGACCATGAACCTGACCGAGCCTCAGGCCGGGACCGATCTCAGCCTGCTGAAGTCCCGCGCCGAGCGCGAAGGTGACCAGTATCGCATCAAGGGCACAAAGATATTCATCACCTTCGGCGAACAAGACTTCACCGACAACATCATTCATCTGGTGCTCGCCCGCCTGCCCGATGCACCTCCCGGCGTGAAAGGGATCAGCCTGTTCCTCGTCCCGAAATTCCTGGTCAACGACGACGGTTCTCTCGGCGAGCGTAACGACGCCTACGCCATCGGCCTTGAACATAAACTGGGCATCCATGCCAGCCCCACCTGCGTCATGTCCTATGGCGAGAACAGCCATGGGGCAGTCGGTTACCTGATCGGCGAAGAACATGACGGCCTGCGCTGCATGTTCACCATGATGAACAACGCCCGTCTCAATGTCGGCCTGCAGGGAGTGGCCGTGGCCGAACGCGCCTACCAACATGCGGTCGCCTATGCCCGTGAGCGGGTACAGTCGGCCCCGGTCGAGGGTGGCGGTGAATCCGTCACCATCATCAAACATCCGGATGTGCGCCGGATGCTTATGTCCATGCGGGCCCAGACCGAGGCCATGCGGGCGCTGGCCTACTACACCAACTCGGCGCTCGACAGATCACGGCATCACGATGACGACGACACACGCGGCTACAATTCGCGCCGTACGGATTTGCTGACACCCATCGTGAAGGCGTGGTGCACCGATCTGGGTGTCGATATCGCGTCAACCGGCGTGCAGATGCATGGCGGCATGGGCTTCGTCGAGGAAACCGGCGCCGCCCAGTACTACCGGGACGCACGCATTGCCCCCATCTATGAAGGCACCAACGGGATTCAGGCGATTGACCTGCTTGGGCGCAAGTTGATGCGCGACGGTGGCGCGGCCATGGAAGAATTGCTCGAAGAACTCGACGATCTTCCGGATTCGGTTGATCCGGAAATCGGTGAGATCGTCGCGGCACAAATGAACGCCAACAACACCCTGCGGCGCGCGACCGAATGGATGCTCGACCCGGCCAATAACGACGTGAACCGCAAGTTCGCTGGCGCCAACGCCTTTCTGCATCTGGCCGGCACCGTCGTGGGTGGCTGGCTGATGACACGTGCCGCGATTGCCGCAACCAGCGGCGCCAAAGGCGCGCCAAGCCCGGAATTTCTCAATTCCAAACGCATCACGGCGCGGTTCTATGCCGACCACATCCTGCCCCGCGCCAACATGCATCTCGAGACAATCACCCGTGGTGGGGATTCTGTGATGGCATTGGCCGAAGACGCTTTCTAAAAAAAGCGTCTCCCCTGTGACAGACGTCACATCGGCGCCCGCTATTCCCGCGTAGAAAGAATTCATTGCTCCCTTACCCAGGAAGCAAGCCTCCCCTCAGGGGCGGTGACTGGAATGGTTCCGGTTACCGCCCCACCCCCTCCCCGGTGATTCGAACGACCCCATGTAGGGGCAGGTTTCAAACCTGCCCGTGTGCGCACCAGACCGGGTGTAGTCCAATACGATCGCCCGCCATTCGACCAAACCAGACGGGTTTGAAACCCGCCCCTGCAGAATCGCGGGAGCCATTGCGACACATGTGCATTTGGTTGTTGCGCCACCGCAAAAAATCCTTAAAAAGCGCTGACCCGATCACTGCCTTCAGGAGTTCCCATGGGATGGCAAACAATGCTTCTGCGGTCGTAGATAACACCGCCCTTACCGATTATTTCATTCATGAAAACGGCGTGTCCTTTGCTGGCCGCCATCTGCTTGTCGATCTCTGGGACGCCGGGCAACTTACAGACATCGATTACATCGAAGACACTTTGCGCCGGGCAGCGGATGCCGCGGGTGCAACCGTGCTGAGTGTGCACCTGCACCAGTTTTCGGATTCAGGCGGTGTGTCCGGTGTGGCCATTCTGGCGGAAAGCCATATTTCAATTCACACTTGGCCGGAACGCGACTATGCCGCACTGGATGTCTTCATGTGCGGCTCGTGCAATCCACACAACGCTCTGCCAATCCTGAAGGCCGCTTTCAGCGCCGGCAGTGTGACTCTCAACGAAACACGCCGGGGCGTTGTCGCTTGAACGACAAGCCCGCCGACTGGGCCTTTTTTGACGAGGCCCTCGGCGTTGGTTTGCAGCTTGGGTTGGAAGTCGACTCTATCCTGTTCCGCGAACAGACCGAGCATCAGGATCTCGTAATCTATCAAACCGCCCAGTGGGGCCGCGTGATGGCGCTCGACGGTATCATGCAAGTCTGCGAACGGGACGAGTTCATCTATCACGAGATGCTGACCCATGTGCCAATGCTCGCTCATGGCAAGGCACGCGACGTCTGCATCATCGGCGGTGGTGATGGCGGGATGTTACGCGAAGCACTGCGCCATCCGGTCGACCGGGTCACAATGGTGGAGATCGACGATTCTGTTGTCGAACTCAGCAAGCAGTGGCTGCCGAGCATTTCTGACGGCGCGTTCGAGGACCCTCGCGCAGACCTCGTCATCGCGGATGGCGCGCGCTTCGTCGCCGAAACCGATCGCAGCTTCGACGTGATCATCGTGGATTCGACCGACCCCATGGGACCCGGCGAGGTTTTGTTTACCTCTGCTTTCTACAGCGACTGCAAGGCACGGCTCAATCAGGGTGGGGTCATGACCACCCAAAGCGGCGTTGTCATGATCCAGGGCGAAGAGCTGACAACCACGGTCAGCCGGCTTGGCGAGCATTTTGCTGACGCCCATGGCTACATTGCTGCCGTCCCCACCTATGCCGGCGGTTTCATGGGGTTTGGCTGGGGGACGGATGACACGTCCCTGCGCCGGATATCCGAAGATGTACTTCGTGAACGCTTCACAGCTACCAATCTCTCAACAAAATACTACAATCCCAGCCTGCACCGCGGCGCCTTCGCGCTCCCGACATATATCGCTGAACGTGTTGAGGCTGGAAAATGAGTGATCCGATCAAGTTCTATTTTGCCTGTGTATCCCCCTGGTCCTATCTGGGGCTCGACGCGCTCAAGGAGATTGCTGACAAACACGGACGCACGATTGCCTACAAACCAACCGATGTGGGTCGCACCTGGAAAGAAACCGGTTCCGGCAAGCCGCTGGGGGAACGCCCCGACGTCATGAAATCCTATCGCCTGCTGGAACTCCCACGCTGGGCAGCATGGCGCGGCGTTCCACTCAATGCAGAGCCCAAGCACTTTCCCGCGCCGTTCTATCTTTCATCCAATGTCATCATCGCCGCCGGTCAGGCCGGGGAGGACATGTTTGCCGTCACGCGCGCCCTGATGCGCGGCTGCTGGGTCGAGGAACGCAACATCGGCGACGAACGTGACGTCACCGAAATTCTCGATGGACTTGGTCTGGATGGCGCCACGCTCGTCGCGGCTGCCGGGTCTGATGTGGTTGCCGCCGAACTCAGCGCAAACACCGACGAAGCTCTGGCTGACAATGCCTGGAGCGTGCCGTCATATGTGGTCGATGGTGAGTTGTTCTATGGTCAGGACCGGATGGAAATGATCGACTGGCGCCTGTCGGGCGGCACGAACTAGCCGTTTTCGCGCGCCGCCAGCCAGGCAACCGCTTCAACCAGTGACCCCACGACGGTGTCAGCACGGCTGGACGCAGGGTCGTCTTCCGCACCTTCGACAAGTATGCGCGTTGCCACACCCCCATTGATTCCGGCGAGGATGTCGGTTTCGCGGTCTCCCACGATGGCGGATCGGGACATATCGATATTGAATGCGTCACGCGCCTTAAAAAGCATGCCCGGACCGGGCTTGCGATCGGGTGATTCCCGGCGGTAGACGCCGATGCCATTCTCGGGATGGGTTGGCGCGAAATACACGCGCCCGATTTCAATACTCTCCTCGCGGAACCGACCCAGCATCCACTCGTTCAGCGCCTGAAAGTCTCTCTCCGAATATAGTCCCCGGCCAATTCCAGCCTGATTGGTTACCACGAACAACATGAAGCCCATCGCGCTTGCCGACCGGCAGGCCTCAAACACCCCATCATTGAAGATAAAATCCTCAGGCCGCCAGATATAGCCACTGTCGACATTGATCACGCCATCCCGGTCAAGGAACAATGCGCGGTTCTTGATCTCGGACATAAAGAACTACTCGGCCGCCTTCGCCGCACGCTCTCGAAGCGCACTGAGGGTGATATTGCTGGAGATCAGCTCCTGGTCAACTATGAGTTCAATAACGGCGGGACGCCCGGCCGACAAGGCCCGTTCCAGGGCAGGCCCAAACTCTTCTGTTGTTGTCACCCGTTCGCCCTGTGCACCAAAGGATTCAGCCCATTTCACAAATTCGGGATTGCGAAGTTCCGTGGCAATCTGCCGTCCCGGATATTCCCGTTCCTCATGCATGCGGATGGTGCCGAACATGCTGTTGTTTGCAATGATCAGAACGATCGGCAGATCGTGCTGCACCGCTGTTGCCAATTCATTGCCGGTCATCAATATCCCACCGTCACCGGCGTAGCAGATCACCGGCAGGTCCGGACGTGCGGCCTTTGCCGCAAGGGCAGCAGGCATTCCGTAACCCATCGAGCCGTTGGTTGAGCCCAGCAAGGTCCGGAACTTCCGGAAACGAAAGAACCGGCTGGCCCAACCCGCAAAATTACCGGCATCGGTTGCAAGAATTGCGTCATCGGGCAGGATATCTCGCATTTGCACGAAAGCTTCTGAGAGATTCAGTGGTCCCGGATACTCGCCCGGCTGAGTCCACGCTTCATACTCGTTGCGACTCTCCTCAAGGGCGCTTGCCCAGTTCGACGGGTCCACCTGAATGTTGCGGCGGGCCTGCTCCAAAAATGCTCCGATATCCGACGCAATCGGCAAATCTGACTGAAACACACGCCCGAGTTCGGAATGATCAGGATAAACATGGATCAATTTTTGATCAGGCTTCGGGGTCTTGATAAGCGTATAGCCCATCGTTGCGATCTCCCCCATGCGCGCTCCGATCGAAATAATCAGGTCAGCATCTTTCACCCGTTGGGCAAGTTTGGGGTTGGTGTTGACGCCGAGCTCACCCACAAAATTCGGATGATCATTGTCAAAAATATCCTGAGAGCGAAATGCTGCCATCGCGGGCAGGCCATTGGCTTCGCAGAAAGCCTGGAGGTCGGCAGCAGACTCCGCTGTCCAACCGCCACCACCGAACAACAAAAGCGGTCTGGCGGAAGCTGAGAGAAGGTCACGGAATGCGCTGAGGTCTTCCTCGCGAGGTTCTGGCGCGGGCAGTTTCGCGACTGCGACATCGGCGACATCCACCTCATCGACCAGCATATCTTCCGGCAACGAGACCACCACAGGTCCACGCCGCCCGCTTGATGCTGTGGCGAAAGCACGCGCGGTGATTTCCGGCAAACGCGCGGCATCCTCGACCTCAACCACCCATTTGGCGAGCGGCGCATACATGGCGTTGTAATCAACTTCCTGAAATGCCTCGCGGCCTTTGAAGTTCCGGGGGATCTGACCGACGAACAGAATCATCGGAGATGAATCCTGAAACGCCATATGCACACCGATACTGCCATTACAGGCCCCCGGCCCCCGGGTCACAAATGCAATCCCGGGTTTTCCAGTGAGTTTTCCGTAAGCCTCCGCCGCGTAGGTCGCGCCGCTTTCATGTCGACACGTGATCACCCGAATGGAGTCCCGCACGTCGTACAACGCATCCAGCGCCGCGAGGTAACTCTCACCGGGCACACAAAATACTGTATCGACATCATGCTGACGCAGCGCGTCGATCAGAACCTGACCGCCTGTTCTAGCCATCGTCTTATCAATCCTGTTTTTGTTGTCTGGCAACCGGTTGGGCCAGAACTTCAGCTTGAGTTCTGATTTTGACCGAAACGAAGCGGAAAAACGACCCGGTTGGGAACAGAATTCGCCTAGGGCACCAGAATAAGTTTTCCGATGACCCCGCCGGATTCGAGAAGACGGTGCGCATCTGCTGCGTCGTTCAGTTTCATCTGCCCATGAATACGCGGGCTGATCTTACCCTGGGTGAAATCTTCAATGATCTTTTCCATCGTGCCCCGGCGAATATCAGGTTTGTCGTCGAAATAATGAATGCTGAAGGTCTGCATTCCCAGATTTCGCGTAAAATCCCCCGCCATCGGCATGTAGAGGTCAGTGTCCGGCTTGCCTGCAATAAAGCCAAACATCACGACGGTGCCCATATCGGCAAGCATCCCGAAGTTTCGGGTGAATTCCGGACCTGCAACGGAATCATAGATGCGATCGACACCTCGACCATCCGTGAGTTCATGCACACGTGCCTGAACATCCTCGACGTGACGGTCAATAACCGCATCAGCGCCGAGCTCGGACACAAAGCCGGCTTTTGCTGCGCCTCCGGCAATGCCAATCACCGTCAGACCCTCAAGCTTGGCGAGTTGCACCAGGGCACTTCCAACACCACCCGCAGCGGCATGGATAAGAACAGTCTGTCCCGGACGGACAGGAACGGCATAGTCGAGCAGCAACCGGGCGACCTGAAAGTTCGGGAGGGCGACCATCTGTCCGGCTGAAACGCCGTCTGGCACCGAGAATGGTGCACTCTCAGGTGCGACGCGCGCTTCAACGTAGCACCCGCCACGCTGCGGCATTTCACGGGACGGCAGAAACACCCTGTCACCGATCTGAAAGCGCGACACATCCGATCCAACAGCATCGATGGTTCCAACCATCTCATTCCCGGGGATCATGGGAAGCGGCCAATCCTTGGCGTCATTGTTGGTGCGCACCAGAACGTCAGGAATCCCCACGCCGATCACTTCAGTCCGAATACGAACCTCACCCGGCCCCGGTACCGGCTCTGGGACGTCCTCAACTTTCAGGACATCGGGACCGCCGTATTCATGGAAACGTACAACTTTCATTTCACCACCAAAGCTATGACTTGCTGGCGCCGTCGAACTTGAACCCGATTTCTTTGAGGGTCTCGACTGTTTCGGCGCCGAACTCGGCTTCCAGTTCGTTCGCAACCTCGGGATGGTAGGCAACGCGGTCATTGCTGCCCGGCTCACCAAGTTCGATGGTGACATAGAGACGACCGGTCACATCCGAGATGTTGCGGAAAGCCCGCATCACACCCTGAGGCACGGAAACAAGGTCCATCGGTTCGAGAACAACCTTGTGTTCGCCTTCATCCCCCCATGTCACCTCGAATGTCCCCTCAAGGCAGAAGAAGGTCTCGGTTGTGATCTCGTGGTTGTGGAGACCCGGCCCATCACCCGGCGGACATTCGGCAATCGCGATCACCACACGCTCGCCAGCCTTGACCGGTGCCATTGCGCTACGCCCGGTATAGGTCTCAGGCACCATAACCGGATAAACCCGATGTGCTGTCAGCTTTTCCATGGCCTTGGCCGGGATTCCAGTGCTCTCGTCATGCTGGTCACTGTAGGGACGCAAATCGGAAAAACGTGCCGTACGTGCGGCCATTTCGGCAGGGCTCACTTCGATGGATTTCATAGTCTGACTCCTGATGTGATGGGAACAGATCGCACAATAGGGTTCCTGCAGACCCTCGAATAATACAGATTGGGCACGCAGCCATGCCTTTTGGGCATACCTAATTGCTGCAGTCCCCGGTATCGTCGTGAAAATGCCTGCGAACTTCCGCTTCAACGACATCGCGCAACACATCTATCAGAGGGGCACTGCCACGCTCGCGTGATTGCGCAAGGTTGCGGTCCAATGAGACCTCTGTCAGTCGGGCCCTCTGAAAACTCTGGATGTCGCGAATCTCCTGCATCGTGGATTGCGGCAACACGGCATAGGCAAGCCCGCGACGCATGATATCGATTGCGGCTTGCGAACTTTCCACCCGGTACCTGAAATCAAGCGCAGACTGCGTACGGCCCGACAATTCCTCCACCCAGGAGGCGACAGTGGTTTGCTGATTGGTGACGACGAGAGGCATACCGCGAAGGTCTTCCCAACCAGAAACGCTGGTCGGCATCTCCTGCCCCGGCGCAGCCACCAGATAGACCGGCTCAGAAAAAAGCTTTTTGAACGCAACCCCCGGTGCATAGGCAGAACGCGAGGTGAGCGCAAGATCGAGTGTCCCGTCACTCAAGCCGTTCAGCAGGCTGGCCCCAACCCCTTCAACGAAACTTATACACAACTCGGGATATCGGGCAGCCATGACTTCGGCCACCGGACCAAAAATCAGACGTCCCAATGCAGGTGCCGTCCCAAATGATATCCAGCCAGGTATCTGGCCCAACGACGCCGAGATTTCCTCCCGCGCGCGCGCAGCGTGTACGCGCATCGCATCAGCATGACGCAACAATATCTCACCGTGGGACGTCAGCTTGATGCCGCCCGGGCCCCTTAGAAAGACGGGAGCGCCCAGATCTCGTTCAAGCGAAGCGATTTGCCGACTGAGGGCAGGTTGGGCAACGCGCAGACGCGCGGCTGCCGCAGTAAAACTGCCCGCTTCCGCAATCTCGCAAAAATATCTGAGCTGACGTGACTCCATCTAACGCAGTCTGCCTCCATATAAGAAAATGATATAACACTTTCTTATCGAGATCAGATCAGGTCGTCAGGACCACCTTTCCGATCACATCGCCACTTTCGAGAAGCCGGTGTGCGTCCGCTGCTTTTGCAAGCGGCATTCGCGTATGAATTCGCGGCAAGGCTGCGCCCGAAGCCATGACCTTGATCGCCTCTTCCATGGCATGGCGACGGATATCAGGCATGTCATCAAGGACATGGATCGAGAATAGCCGAAACCCCAATGACGCGCCGAACCGTTCGCGCATCGGATCCAGGATCGCCGGATCAGGCCAGCCCGCGATATGGCCAAACATCACCAGCGTGCCCAGGGGAGCAAGCCGCTCGAAATTCTCGGCAAAGTCTTCGCCGCCAACAGCATCGTAGATATAGTTCGCGCCAGTCCCGTCAGTTCGCTGCATCAGGCGTTCAGATATCGAGTCCCTGCTGCGGTCGATCACAGTGTCTGCGCCCAGTTCAGCGACGTAGTGTGCCTTCTCTTCTGAACCCGCCACACCGGAAACATTCAACCCTTTTGCACAGGCCATTTGGACCAGCGCGCTCCCGACCCCGCCCGCAGCGGCATGCACTAGAATATCGTCGCCCGACTTCGGTGTTGCAGCGATATTCAGCAAGAGCCAGGCGAGTTGGTAGTTGCCCAGAGCAACAGCATGTTCGGCCTTGAGTGAATCCGGCAACGCAAATACGGCCTCTGCGGGCACGACCATATACTCGGCATAACAGCCACCGCGTTGCGAGAGCTCGCGCGCGTTTACATAGACCCGCTGGCCGACCAAGAGAGTTGTCACGCCTTCACCAACAGCGGAAACGGTGCCCGCAAGCTCATTCCCGGGAACCACGGGCAAAGGTGGTATCCAGGCGTAGTTGCCGGTTCGCATAAGGATATCCGGGATACCGACACCGATGGCTTCAGCACGGATGCAAATTTGACCCGGTCCGGGCTCTGGTATGGGACCTTCGACAACGTCCAGAACTTCCGGACCACCATAGGTGCCAAATTGCACGTGCTTCATCACCTGTTCCCCATATTGATCGCCCGGTGGTACATGATAAACGCTTCTTCCGCATGATCGTCACGCAACGTGACAAAATGTGGTAGAATCGCACTCAGGTTCCCAACAAATATAAAGGATGACAGGCGTGATCACACTCCCGCCATCGCCAGAAGTCCCGACCGTCTACGTCATCACTGAACAGACGATCGATACCAAACTGCACACGCTGATCGAAAAGGGTCTGGGTGCCCTTCGCGCAGACCTATGCGCGGTCGATACAATCTTGCTGGGCCCGACCACCAGCCAGCGGGAACGCGAACAAATCTTTGAATTCCTGCAGGATGCCTACAACGCCCGCGGCGCCTTCGTGGTCGGGCACGCGTCAGAATTCCATGGTGATGCCAATACGCATTTCGACGTCGTAGATCAAAACTGTGAAATTTTGGGCGAAGTTGGCGTGATTGCGCGGTCGCCCGGAGAATTGTACGCAAAGGCCCCAAGGTTGACAGCCGCCACGCGAGCAGCCGACAAAACGCTCCCCACAGAAACGACCGAGACCCTGATATTCGGGGCGGGACCGGATGCACGGGCGCTCGCCGCGGCACTTTCCCGCCACATGACCAATGCCAAACCGACAAAGGTCACAATCGCAAGCACTGATGCTGCGAGCTTAAACGTTGCACGACAACGCTTGACCGTCGACCTGCCAGAAGAGCGACTGGAAATCCGCCATCTGGATCAACCTGCCGAATATGATCGCCAGCTTGCGTTGCTGCCACCCAAGAGTGCTGTCGTTCGTGCACTCGGTCCGAATGAAGCCGATCTCGGCGCTGCCGGGTCAGCGACACTATTCCCCGACGACGCCGTGATCTGGGACCTTCTTGGTGCGGCTTCGAAATCCCGATTCCTCGCCGCAGCCGTGCCCCAACGCAAAGCATCACGCCTGACCCTGTCAGACGCGCGCCCCTATACAACCGAACGCAGCATTGCCATCCTGGAAGCGATGTTCGGCAAAGATGCCAGTGCCAGTGACCTTGCGAAGCTCCGCAAAGTCGTTACACAAATCGACAATTGAGCAACTAACGCAGCGCGGCTTCGATATTGCCGCCATCAACGGTGAGCACCGCCGCCGTTGTCTTCTCAGCCATCGCCAAATCGACAAAGGCGCGCGCGACATCTTCGGCCAGCACTTCACGGCCGAGCAAATTGCCGGCCATATAATCTTGCTCACTCAGCCCGCGGGCCTTGGAGCGTGTTTTGACCATGTCCTCGGTCAACAACCCGCTGCGAATGCGATCCGCATTGACCGCATTGGAGCGGATGCCATCCGCGCCATAATCAAGCGCATACTGACGTGACAGGAAGAGCGTTGCAGCCTTGGGCAGACCATAAGGACCGAAGTCCTTGCCCGGATTGATTGCCTGTTTGGATGTGTTGAACAACAACGCACCGCCGGTTGCCTGTTCGCGCATGATTGCCACGGCAGCCTTGGCCACACGCTGATGCGCGAAGAAATTCAACTCAAAACTATCGCGCAGGACCTTGTCATCAACCTCGCCGATCTTGCCTTGCCATGCGGCACCCGCATTCGAGACCAGAATATCGACACCACCGTACCGTGTTGCGATAGCATCGAAGGCACTGGCCACAGAATTGTCATCGGTAACGTCGCAAGACACAGCCAGACCACCCAGTTCATCGGCCAGCGTGGTGGTCATGCGCGCATCAATATCCAGCAGAGCGACCTCGGCCCCCGCCGCACGGAAAGCTCTCGCAGTCGCCTGACCGATTGCGCCACCCGCACCTGTAATCGCGACAACCTGACGGGCCAGCGCAGCCTCTTTCGCACTCCCCAGCTTGGCCTGCTCGAGTGACCAGTATTCGATCTCGAACAGTTCCGGATCGGTGATCGACCGGAACCGGCCAATGGCTTCGGCGTTGGTGATGACTTCAATATTGTTCTCATAGACGTCGGCAGCAACATCCGCAGCCTTGGCCGAATTTCCCACGGCAAAGAAACCCAGCCCCGGCAGCAGTAAAACCCGCGGGACGGGATCGAGTTGCGTCTTGGGGTTCGCCTTGTCCGTGTTGTTTCGAACAAAGTATGCCCGGTAGGCATCTTTATAGCTTTCAATCGCCAACTTGGCCGACTTGAAAAACGCATCCGGGTCGTTCGCGGACGGGCGCGGCAAGACCACGGGCCTGGGCTTGATACGGATCGCGTGATCGGGCGTCACTGTGCCTTGCTGGCTGTAGCGTCCAATCTCGGCTCCATCAACAAAGCGACGGATTGCCGGACTTGTCCGAAAGGTCATGACAAACCGTGTTGGGCTTTCAGCGGCACCGAGGGACAACATACCGCGCAGACGTGGCGCGATTTCGGCAACACGGGCCGGACGATCAGTTACTTTCTTTGCAGGTGCAAAAACCGGGTTCTTGCGATCCTGACGAAGCCGCTGTTCGGCAAGGCTAACCAGATCGATCATCCGGCCATAGGCTTCCTTAGCCGATTCCCCGAAGCTAAAGATGCCATGCTTAAGCAGGATCAGCCCTTCAACATTCGGGTGTTTTCGCTGAATTTCCGCGCAGGATTTGGCAAGCGCAAACCCAGGCATGATGTAAGGCACCAGTGCGACGCGATCGCCATAGACTTCACGGCAGACTTTCGCACCATCGGGCTGGTCGGTGAGCGCCAGAACCGCTGTCGAATGGGTGTGGTCTACGAATTTATGCGGCAGGAAAGCATGCAACAGGGTCTCGACAGACGGATTGGGTGCTTTGGAATCCAGCAAATTGCGTCGCTGGGCATTGACCATATCCTCATCGCCAAGCCGGTCGAGCGCGTCCAGATTTCGCAAAGGTGCGATCTGCACGGCGGGCAGGCCGGCGGGTTCAATATCGCCCATATCCCAGCCACTGCCTTTGACGCAGAGAACGTCGAGCTTTTCACCGGTCAGGTCTGTTGCCACGGTCTTCACCGACGTGTTGCCGCCACCATGCAGAACGAGTTGGGGATCACCGCCGAGCAAACGCGTCGTGTACACACGAAGTGCCACATCGCGGTTCACCCCATCACGGGCGTAGCGGCGGACATAGGCACGAGCCTCTTTATCGGACCAAAGGTTTTTCATCACACAAATTCCCAGTCAGCTTCAGGCTGTACTAGAGGTATTTCTCAAACCATTCCAGCGCTTCGGCCTTCTGAATTGCGTGCGCTTCGGCATTGCAAAATTGATAGGATTCGTAGTGTTGAATGCCCGGCAATTTCACGAGCTTCTTCGGCTCACCAAGTGCTTCGTAACAGGACAACTGCTCTGCCGGAGGCACAAGACAATCGTTCTCGGCATAGACCATAAGGACCGGACGTGGCGAAATCCTGTGCGCCACCCATTCCGGTTTGTAGCGCATATTCGCCATGGCGCTTTCAAGGTCATATTCAGGATTGTAGCGACCGCTCTTCGCATGAAACTGATCGATCACCATCTGGGTGTGCGGATCGGTCAGCATGATCTCAGGCAAGGGAATATGCGTTTTTTCTCCTGTCAGCACGCGTTTGGTTTCAGCCTCTTCGACCTTCGCCTTGAACTCTTCCCATTCATGGGGACGTCGTACGGATTGCATCCAGCGCTCGCCGTCAGCCACCATCACGGCCGATACGACGACCTTCACGCGTTCGTCAAAGGCCGCGCACCAAATCGCATGAGCACCGCCATAACTGGAGCCGTAATATCCAATACGTTCGGGATCAACACCATCGACCGTCTGCAAATAGGTGACCGCGTCATAGACGCTTTGTGCCTGTTCCAACGGACGATGGCGACCACGTTCACCCTCACTGACACCGAACCCGGGATAGTCATGGGAAATTACGAAATAGCCGTTCTCCCAAAGCCACTGGGGGACATCCATGCCGTACACATCTTTCATACCGGTGTAGCCATGCAGCACCGAAATGGCCGGACGCGGCGGATCGCCGGGCTTCCAGTCTTTCGGGCGGTAGAGATAAGCGGCTGTCTTGTGGTCGTTAGAGTAGAACTCGACCTCTTCCCAGACCTTTTCATAATCCATGACGTGTTCCCCTATGGTTCCTGTTGTCCACTTTTACTCAGAGCGCAGCATACCAATCTGACAGCGCCTTGCCGATCTCATGCGGTGAGTCCTCCTGCGGATGATGTTTGCCCCGCACGGTCACTTCGGTGGTGTGGGACCAGGAGCGCAGGATCGCCAGGTCCTTTTCAAAGACGATTTGGCCCGGATCCACATTCACAAACAATTTCGGAATGTCGTTTGTCTGCATCCACTCCGAGAGAACATCCATCAGCGCGGCCACATCAGCGGGGTCGCCCTCGATGGGAATTTGGCGCGGCCAGGTGAGCGTGGCCCGTCGGCTTTCGCCCGGCTCGGCATAAGGACGACGAACTTCGTTCATGGTCTCTTCGTCGATCTCCCGGATGACGCCCGCAACAAAGACATTTTCGACAAAGAAGTTGTTTTCGAGAACCAGCGTTTCCCCTTCATCGGTGCGCAGGCGCTTGAGCATGTTGCCCACCGCGTCGGGATAATCGCTGTAAGCTTCGTGATTGCAGACCAGCACCTCGCTATAGGCCAGCCCCTTGATCTTGTCGGCATGACGATGGGCCCAGTTCATGCCCAGCGGGCCTCCCCAGTCATGCAACATGAAGGTGACATTGTCCGCCACACCCAGCGCGTCGAGCGCGCCATCGATATAGGTCTGGTGTTCCGCCAGCGTGTAGGTGTCCGGACCCGAGTTCGGCAAACGGGCCGAGTCACCCTGGCCGATATTGTCGAGTGCGATCAACCGACCCTGGCCCTCAAGATGCGGCATGATATTGCGCCACATATAGGACGATGTGGCATTGCCGTGGAGGAACACGATCGGGTCACCTTCCCCGTGCTCGACATAAGCCATCTTCTGTCCAAGCACCTCCACGAACTGCTTTTCATAGGGCATTTTTGGGCTGATATCGGTCATTTCAGGTCACCAGAACATTGAAAGCAAAGAAGGGCGGCAGGATGCGGCAAGACCATCCAAAGTGCCACCTCACTGAGAAAAATCTTGTGGGTCTTTGGGTCGAAGCAATTCAGCATCCTTCGAGACGCTCGCTCCTCAGGATGAGGTCTTTGAAACCGAACCGCCCTCATCCTGAGGAGGCGCAGAGCGCCGTCTCGAAGGATGCTGAGTTCACGTGGTTTACGAAATCTTCTTGTACCAATCCGCCAGACCACGCCCGATATCGTCGGGCGAATCTTCCTGCGGGTGATGTAGACCACGGACCTTGATCCGGTCCTGATTGGACCAGCTTTCGATAATGCTGAGATCACGATCAACGATGATCTGGCCCGGGTCTGCCTCAATAAAAAACTTTGGGGTGTCGATTGTTGCCATCCAGTTCGCAAGACGTTCGGACATTTCGGCAACCTCGGCCGGTTTTCCGCCAATGGGAATCTGCCTCACCCAGGACAGGGTCGGGCGGCGGGCTTCGCCGGGTTCCTCATAGGGGCGGCGAATTTCGGCCATGGTCTCGGCATCAACCTCACGGATCACCCCGCCGGTGAAGACATTCTCGACAAAGAAATTACCCTCGAGCACCAATGCCTCGCCTTCGGGGCCCTGAGCCCGGCGGACCCGTTCTCCGTGGCCATCTCGATAGGAATCGTAACTCGCGTGATTGGCGACCACGATTTCGCAATGGGCCAGACCCTTGAGCGCATCCGGGTGCCGGTTGGCCCAGGAAAGCCCGAGCGATCCACCCCAGTCATGCATCACAAATGTCACATTCTCCCGCACACCCAGCGCATTGAGCGCTCCATCGAAGTAAATCAGATGCTCGGGGATCATGTAGCTGTCGGGACCGCTATCAGGCAGCTTGTCGGAATCGCCCTGGCCGATATTGTCGAGCGCAATCAGCCGGCCGAGCCCCTCAAGATGCGGCATGACATTGCGCCACATATAGGATGACGTCGCATTGCCGTGGACAAACACGATAGGGTCGCCCTCGCCCTCATCCACATAGGCGATACGTCGACCATTTACTTCGAGATACTTTTTCTCGTAGCGCATTTTCGGATCAATAAATGTCATATACCCCTCCAGATATGCGCGTTTGAGATTGGTTCAAACCCAACAAAGATCAACCATCCTGCCACTCATCTGCCATGCAGGAAACCGGACGCGCCCAACACACTGTCATGATAGAATCACACAACCTTCATCAGGACTTCCCATGACCGAACACCTCCATCACACCCATCTCTTCTGTTCAGACATCGAGGCCACGATTGCCTGGTGGTGCGACATGCTGGGTGCAGAAGTCGCTTATGACGGCGAATTTGGCGGCGCGCGCAACGTCTTCATGCGGATAGGTTCTGGTCGCCTGCATCTCTACGATCAGGCACCCCGTGACGACGGACACGGCGCGGTGCACCACATCGGCATTCGTACCGACGATCTCGAAGCGCTTGAAACGCGTCTACGCAGCAAGGGTGTTGAATTCCGCAGCGGTATTCGCGATTTCGATGCCTGGAAATACATCATGTGTCCGGCACCCGATGGCGTATTGCTCGAACTCTTTCAGGCCGACCCGGGCAAGCTTGGTGGCGGTGCGGGCAAGTATTTTTCCGACTGGCTCGAAGACTAGCGCTCAAAGATGAGCACCCCGGACACCACGTCGCAATCTCGGATCCCGCCGATTGCCTTTCTCGGGCTGCTCGCAGCCATCAGTCCGCTTTCGCTTGGCATCCCTGTCCAGTCTATCCCGGCCATCGCAAACACTTTTGGTGCCACATACGGCACAACCCAGCTGATTATCTCAGCCTTTCTCTTGAGCTTCGCGGTCTCCCAGCTCGTCGTGGGGCCGTTGTCCGACCGGTTTGGACGCAAGCCCGTTCTTTATGGCGGATTGCTGATCTATGGCGTGGCCAGCGTGGGCGCCGCCCTGGCAAACAGTATCGATATCTTGATTCTGGCACGCGTGCTTCAGGGCGCAGGCGGATGCGCCGCACTCGTCACACCGCGCGCTGTCGTTCAGGACACCTATAGAGGGCTGGAAGCCGCCCGCATGATGGCTTTTGTCGCCATGCTGCAATCCGTTGCCCCTGCCGTGGGCCCGGTGATCGGCGGCGCGATCGACACCTATTTCGGCTGGCGCTGGATTTTTGGATTCCTCGCCATCATGGCCGGCGTAATGGCGCTGGGGGCCAGCATCTGGCTGCGCGAAACGCGGCCCTTGCACGGCGGCCAGCCGGACAGCTGGACGACCATCTTCATGCGCTATGCGCGATTGTTCAATTCCCGCCTTTATATCGGCTACACACTGACCTTTGCGTTCGGAACCACAGGGTTTTTTGGGTATCTCGCCGTCGGACCCGGCCTTTTGATCGAGGGTCAGGGGCTTTCGCCGTTCAAGTTCAGTCTGTCGCTCATGGTCATCGCCACGCAATTCGTGATTGGCGCCTATGTTTCGAGCCACCTGGTGGGAAAACTCGGACTGGACCGCACGCTCTGGGTGGCGACCATCGGCATCACCCTGCCCGCATTGTCGCTGGTGATCTTCGTCGAATCGCCCAGCGTGTTCACCATCGTGGCCCCGATTGTCGTCTTCGCCTTCTTCAACGGGTTCATTTTCCCCAACGCGCTCGCGGGCGCGACAGGTGTCGATCCGCGCATAGCCGGATCGGCGTCCTCCTTTCTGGGTTTCACCCAATTGGGCATCGGCTCGATCATCGTCTTCGTGCTGAGCAATATGGACACAAGCACCACCATCCCGCTGGGCTCTTGCCTGCTGGGACTGGGCGTCCTGACCGGGTTCGGCATGTGGCTCGTGCGCACTGCCGAACGCTGAGACACAGTTCCCCCACAGAAAAGGGCCCGCGCCGAAGCGCGAGCCCCCACTCTCAACTCCCGACCCGCAATCTTAGAATTGTGCGGTTTCCGTGGAGCCTGCCATCGCCGTGGTCGAGGATTCGCCCGACGACACGGCGGTGGATACGGCATCGAAGTAGGATGTGCCCACTTCGCGCTGATGGCGTGTGGCGGAGTAGCCGTCGACCTCGGAGGCGAACTCGGCCTCCTGCAGGATCGAGTAAGCCGCCATGCCATCTTCCTTGTAGGCATTGGCCAGCTGGAAGGTGGCGTGGTTCAGGCTGTGGAAACCGGCCAGGGTGACGAACTGGAACTTGTAGCCCATTGCCGCGATCTCGCTCTGGAAACGCTTCATATCGTCCTTGTCGAGATGCTTGGCCCAGTTGAAGGAGGGCGAACAGTTGTAAGCCAGCATCTGGTCCGGGAACTCGGCCTTGATCGCCTCGGCGTAGCGACGCGCTTCATCAAGATCGGGGGTCGCCGTCTCACACCAGATCAGATCGGCGTAAGGGGCGTAGGCCAGCCCACGCGCAATGGCACAGTCCAGACCACCGGTGATCCGGTAGAAGCCTTCGGTTGTCCGTTCACCTGTGAGGAACGGACGATCGCGTTCATCGATATCGCTGGTGATCAGTTGGGCCGCATTGGCATCGGTGCGGGCCATGATCAGGGTGGGTACACCCATCACGTCAGCCGCGAGACGGGCTGCGTTCAGCGTTCGCGTGAAGGTGCCCGTGGGGACGAGCACCTTGCCACCGAGATGACCGCATTTCTTTTCTGCAGCGAGCTGGTCCTCGAAATGAACCGCGGCAGCACCGGCTTCGATCATCGACTTCATCAGTTCAAAGGCGTTTAGCGGGCCACCAAAGCCTGCTTCCGCATCAGCAATGATCGGCGCAAAGAAATCGATATCCGTTGTCTCCTCGCCGTCGGCACGCTCCATGGTCTGCACCTGGTCGGCGCGCTGGAAAGCCTGATTGATGCGCTTGATCACAGCCGGCACGCTATCAACGGGATAGAGGCTCTGGTCGGGATACATCTGGCCCGAAGAATTCGCATCTGCCGCGACCTGCCAACCCGAAAGATAGATGGCCTTGAGACCCGCCCGCAGATGCTGAACCGCCTGATTGCCGGTATAGGCCCCCAATGTCGGGACGAAATTCTCTTTGGCGAGGAGCTGCCAGAGTTTCCGGGCCCCGTTTTCGGCCAATGTGTGCTGGATCGGCAGTGAGCCGCTTAGTCGCGCGACGTCCTGCGGGGTGTAGTCGCGGGCGATTCCCTTCCAGCGGTCCGGCGCCCATTCAGGGGTCGGCCAGTTGGCGTCGTTGTCTTCTCCGCGGCGCATCATCGATGACATGTCGTTGGGCATTTGAATTCTCCGTAAAAGATATCGTTGAACGACACCATGCCGCGCAACCTATGTTGTGAAGAATTGACAGCGCACACGCACAATGCAACAAGTTGCTGGTATTGTTGAAGAAAACGTGTAAATTTTTGTAAATTTGCTGCGTCGCAATTGAAAATTCTGTAAAGCGAAACCGTCGAAAACCCCGGAATTCCGCCATGACCAATCTCCAGATCGCATCCACCGACGCCCCGAAGTCCGACACCCCGAAGCTCGGCGGCCGAATCCGTCGTTTGCGCCGGCAGGAAGGCCTGAGCCAGGCGGCCCTGGCGATCGAACTCGGGATCTCGGCAAGCTATCTCAATCTGATCGAACACAACCGGCGCAACCTCACCGTCCCGCTGCTGATCAAACTGGCCGAACGGTTCGAGCTCGAACTCAGCGAGATCGCCGAGAGCGATGAAGGACGCCTGAGCGCCGATCTGATGGAAGCCTTCGGCGATGACCTGTTCGGGGATATCGATCTGACGACCACCGATGTGCGTGATCTGGTGACCTCCAACTCCACCGTCGCCCGCGCAATTCTCGCGCTCTATGACCGCTACCGGAACATGCGTGACGATGCCGAAACCGTCGGCGCCCAAGCGCGCACCAATCATGATGACGTGACAATCAGTGACCGGCTGCCCAGCGAACAGGTGTCGGACTTCCTGCAGGCGCGCGCAAACTATTTTCCCGAACTCGAAGAATCCGCGGAACGGGTGAATCACGATTCGTCCCTGTCCGGCGAAGACACGCTGGGTGCGATGAGCACCTTCCTGACAAACACCTTCGGTGTGCGCGTGATGGATATGCCCGAAGACGATACCCGCGCCGTGCGGCGGTTCGATCCCGACTCGCGCATCCTCGGGCTCTCCAAAATGCTTCCCGCCGACAGCCGAAACTTTCAGGCTGCACACCAGATCGGGCTACTCGCCGCAGACCGCGAGATCGACATGCTGGTGGACGAAGGGGACTTCACCAATGAAGATGGGCGCACCCTCGCCCGGATCGCGCTGGCCAACTACTTCGCGGGCGCGCTCTTGATGCCCTATGACACCTTCCACAAGGCCGCCAAGACCCACCGCTATGATGTCGAACTGCTCCAGCACCGGTTCGGAGTGAGCTTCGAACAGGCCTGCCACCGCCTCACCACCTTGCAGCGCCCACGCAAGCGCGGCGTGCCATTCCATCTGCTGCGCGCGGATATCGCCGGCAACATCTCCAAACGATTCTCGCTCTCGGGGATCCACATCCCCCGCCACGGTGGGGCGTGCCCGCGCTGGAACGTCTACACCGCGTTTCTGCAGCCCGGCACCATCAACGTCCAGATATCCCAAATGCCCGACGGCAAAACCTTCTTTTGCATCGCCCGCACGGTTCACAAGGCCAATGGCGGCTATGGCCAGCCCCGCAGCTACCTGTCGATCGGCCTGGGCTGTGAGATGAGTGATGCAGCAGCCCTGGTCTATGCGGACGGGATCAATCTTGAACGCCCGGAACGGATCGTGCCGATTGGTGTGTCCTGCCGCACCTGTCCACGCATGGATTGCGGCCAGCGCGCCTTCCCACCGGTCGCACATGCTCTGGAAACCGACGAGAACGCCCGCGGCGTTTCAGCCTATTCGTCAGCCAGCGCCTGACCAAAGAAAAAGGGCGGGTCTGAAACCCGCCCTCTTCTATCTCATGCCTGAAATCCGAGTCTAACCGCCGAACTTGGCTTTCGCCTCGAGACGACGGGCGTGCAGGATCGGCTCGGTGTAGCCGTTGGGCTGCACCAGTCCCTTGAAGACCAGATCGCAGGCTGCCTGGAAGGCAATCGAGCCATCGAAATCCTCGGCCATCGGGCGATAGAGCGGGTCACCGGCATTCTGCTCGTCGACCACGCCGGCCATGCGCTTCATGGTCTCCATCACCTGCTCTTGCGAGGCGATGCCGTGATGCATCCAGTTGGCGATGTGCTGGCTGGAAATCCGCAAGGTCGCGCGATCTTCCATCAGTCCGACATCGTTGATATCGGGCACTTTGGAACAGCCAACGCCCTGATCGATCCAGCGGACGACGTAACCCAGAATACCCTGAGCATTGTTGTCGAGCTCAGCCTGAATGTCGGCGTCCGGCCAGTTCGGCCGGTCCGTGACCGGAATGGTCAGAATGTTGTCGATATTGGCCCGGCCACGTGACTTGAGCTCGGCCTGACGCGCGGCCACATCAACCTGATGATAATGCAGCGCATGCAGCGTACCGGCGGTTGGTGAGGGCACCCAGGCGGTGTTGGCACCAGCGTTCGGATGACCGATTTTCTGCTCCATCATGAGCGCCATCAGGTCCGGCATAGCCCACATGCCCTTGCCGATCTGGGCATGGCCCGGCAGGCCACATTCCAGACCGATATCCACGTTCCAGTCCTCGTAGGACTGGATCCACGGCGCGGCCTTCATGTCACCCTTGCGGATCATCGCGCCGGCTTCCATGGAGGTGTGCATCTCGTCGCCCGTGCGATCGAGGAAGCCTGTGTTGATGAAGAACACGCGGTTCTTGGCGGCCCGGATGCATTCCTTGAGGTTCACCGTGGTGCGGCGTTCCTCATCCATGATGCCCATCTTGATGGTGTTGCGCGCCAGACCAAGCGCGTCCTCGATCTTGCCGAACAGCTCATCGGAAAAGGCAACCTCTTCCGGCCCGTGCATTTTCGGCTTCACGATGTAGACCGAACCCGCACGGCTGTTGGCGTGGGTGCCCTTGCCCTGCAGGTCGTGCATCGCGATCAGCGCCGAGAAGATGCCATCGAGAATGCCTTCAAAGGCCGGGTTGCCGTCCTTGTCGGTCACCATGCCAATGGTCATCAGATGACCGACATTGCGGACCAGCATCAGCGAACGCCCGTGCAGGGTCAGCTCACCACCGTCAGGAGCTGTATAAGTCCGGTCGCCTTCCATGGCGCGCTCGACGGTCTTGCCGCCCTTCTCGAAGGATGCGGTCAGCGTGCCCTTGTTGAGGCCGAGCCAGTTGGAATAGGCAACAACCTTGTCCTCGGCATCGACGGTCGCCACGGAATCTTCGTAATCCATGATCGTGGTCATGGCCGCTTCGAGCACCAGATCGGCCACACCGGCGGCATCATCCTTGCCGATGGGGTGGCTTCGATCGATCACGATTTCCATGTGCAGATTGTTATGCACCAGCAGAATGGCGCTGGGGGCACCGGCGTCACCGCGATAGCCAACAAATTGGGACGGATCGGCCAAACCGGTCGAGCCCGATCCGGTGGCAACCGCCAGCGCACCACCTTCAACCGTGTAACCGGTTGCGTCTGCATGCGAGCCAGACGCCAGAGTTGCGGCAGAATCGAGCACATCACGCGCATACGCAATGACCTTTGCACCACGGGCCGGATTGTAACCAGAGCCGAGCTCGGCGCCGCCATCTTCGGAAATGACATCCGTGCCATAAAGCGCGTCGTACAGGCTGCCCCAGCGGGCATTGGCCGCGTTCAGCGCGTAACGGGCATTGGTGATCGGCACCACCAGCTGGGCGCCGGCGATGGTCGAGATTTCCGGGTCCACATTGGCGGTTTCGACGCCGAATGCCTCGCCTTCAGCCACCAGATAGCCGATCTCGGTCAGGAAGGCCTTGTAGGCCGTCGGGTCGAATTCACTGTCACGGTGCGCCTTGTGCCAGGCATCGAGCTTGGCCTGAAGGTCGTCGCGCTTTGCCAGCAGTTCCGCGTTGCGCGGGCCCAGCTCGTTGACCAGTGAATCAACAGAAGCCCAGAAATGATCCTGGTCGACGCCGGTTCCCGGCAATGCTTCATCGTTGATGAAATTATAGAGCTCGGCGGCAACCTGAATGTTTCCGGCCTGGATCATATCCGTCATGACGTTCGTCCCTGTCTCATCGTCTAATTTGTGTCCTGAGATCGCGCGCCAATTCGCGCCGCGTTCGATGGGTCTTCAATAGCACATTTCCCCCCCATGGTTTCGAGTCCCAATACGAAAGAATATGTATATTCATGACAGATATAATGTCAGGCCACCCCGAACGAACGGACGGGGGAACGGGAGAAGAGAATGATCACCAAGGGCATCCATCAGCTTTGCGCAGAAGCCGAAGAGCAAATCGAAACCATGACCGTTGAGCAGGTCATGGAGGTTCAGAACGACGAAGATGTCGTTCTGGTCGATATCCGCGATGTGCGCGAGCTGTGGCGCGACGGCACAATCCCCGGCGCGCAACACATGCCCCGCGGCATGCTTGAATTCTGGGTCGACCCTGAAAGCCCCTATCACCGGGAGATTTTCACCACCGGCAAGAAGTTCATTTTCTACTGCGCGGGTGGCCTGCGTTCCGCGCTTGCGGCCAAAGCCGTCAACGATATGGGGCTGGCTCCGGTCGCCCATATGCGCGGCGGCTACGGTGCCTGGGTCAAAGCCGAGGGCCCGACCATCAAGAAAGAAGCCAAGCTGCCGGAAAAGAAGGCGGAGTAGCTGCACTTCTCACTATCCGTCATGGCCGGACTTGATCCGGCCATCCACGTAGTCGTTTCACGAAATGTCTGGACGTGGATACCCGGATCAAGTCCGGGTATGACGTAGTTCTGGAGAGTCGTGACCGCCCACTCCATCGGGATCATCCAGCCCTTCGAGCAAAGCCATCAGACAGTCGTTGAACTGGCCCGCAGCCTCATATTGAACCCAATGCCCCGCGCCCGGGATAACATCGAACCCCGCGCCGACGTGATGGGTATCGACATAAGCGCGGATGGCATCGAGGCCGGGATCGAGGGTCACATCGCCATCGCCGAAAATGAAGTTCAAACGACATGAAACACCCAGCAGGTCTGGCGCGGCCGGATATTTTCGCGCAATGCCCCGGGATCGCAGGCGTCCCTTGGCCATGTTGTCCATATGCAGGGTCATTGCCAGATCATCGATCGTCGCAGGATCGCGGACCATCAGTTTTTCCAGATTCCCGCGATACAGCTCTGCAGCTGTCTCGGGCGTGGCATCGGATGGCACCGCGACCAGTTCATTGGCCGGGCCGGTGGTCGCCAGGCCGAGAATCGGCGTCCCGACAATGGTCAGGCTGCGCAGGCGGTCGGCATGGCGTTGCGCGATCATGCCCGACAGCACCCCGCCGAACGAAAAGGACACCATGTCGAAATCTGTTCCGTCCGGCAGAACCGCGTCCAGCCCGTCCGCGACGAGCCCCGCGACGCTTGCCGCGTCATAGGGAGACGCGGGCAGAGCGGAATCTCCGCAGCCCGGCAGGTCTGCGGCAATCACCATGCGGTCCTGCGCCAACACCGGAATATTGCGCACCCAGTGGTTCCACGAACCGAAGCCGCCATGCAGTAATACCACCGGCGGCTGGGACGTATCCGGGTTGCCCCAGATACGCCAAATCATTTCACCATCGCCGCAGGGCGTGCCGGTCTCACGACATTGCGCCAGCAACGCATCAAGCGTGGATTGTGCTTCGGATGGGGTCATCGGGAATACAGCACCAAGATATCGACGCGCTTAGCTCTGGGCCTTCTCCCGGAGCTTGGGGAACAGGTCGATCATCTTCGTACCTGGATAGTAAGCGATGTCATAAGACGGACGCGCCCTGATCGCGGCGAACCAGTTCGCCACATGAGGGGCGTTCTCCCACATCTCACTCATGCCGAGATCTTCCATGCGCTGGAAAAGCGGCGCCATACAGATGTCCGCGATCGTGAACTGTTCACCCACGATCCACGGCCCTTCCTTCACAAGCGCGGTTTCCATCCGCTCGACCGTCGCACGAAGCTGCATCAGAGAGTTTTCATACTCCTCGTCACTGAAGCCGGTACGGTTGAGCCGCATAAAGAAATCCCGGCGCAACGTGTTGCTGTCGCGGAAGGTCTCATACTCCTCTTCGCTCATCGCCTTGAACCGGTCGATCAACAGGTTCTGGAAGGTGGGCACGCGCACGGCCATCGAAGGGACTTCGTCGATATAGCGCAGCCAAGCGCGCATCTCGGCGCGCTTCTTCGCGTCCTTGGGCGTCAGGCTCGTCCCATCGGGCCAGACCTCGTCGACATATTCACACATCACCGTCGACTCAATGATCGGCGTGCCGTCATGCACAAAAGCCGGGACCACGCCGTTGGGATTGATCGCGAGAAATTCCGGCGTCAGGTTTTCACCGCTCCCGAGATCAACATGCCGGTTGACCCATTCCACGTCCTTTTCAGCCAGACAGATGCGTACTTTCTGACTGCAGGTGGAAGCATCGTTGTGAAAAAGCTCAAGCGCCATGGACCATCTCCCCATAAAAAACCGGACACACGCATATCCCGCGTGTGCCCGGCTTGCAAGCGTGACGGGGTGGCGCGCTATTCAGCGGCGCGCGCCACCACCGTATCGTCTTCGTCATCAGCGAAATGCGGCATGATCTCTTTCGAAAAGGTGCGCAATCCCTCGATCCCGGTGCCGCCATCCGAGAACAGCATGTAACGCACGCCGGCGTCGTGGAAGGTCTGGATCTTCTCGACGATCTCATCGACCGTGCCGAACATCGCGGCTGCCGCCGTGGCCTCAACGGAATCGTCATAGGACATGATCGAGGCTTTGTTGCCGCCATCGGGGCGTTGAGCAAGATTGTCGACCCGGGATCGTGCTGCGATCCGGCGTTCGATGGCAGCATCACGATCGGCCGCATCCTTGGCCACATAGAGGCCACGCGCGACACCGACGTCATAGGGATTGAACGTCCGGCCGCGGGCTTCGACACTGTCGCGGAAGGTGTCCACACGTCCGATGGTCGTGTCGACGGGCGCAAACTGATCGACCAGAAGATTGTACCCGCGCTCGGCCACCGTTTCGATGGAAGCGGGACTGCCCGCGCCCATCCAGAACGGCGGGTGCGGCTGCTGGGCCGTCGGGGGCTCCACCACCACATCCTCGAAGGACCAGAACTCGCCTTCGTAGGTCCAGGGCTCGTCCTCGGTCCAGGACTTGGTCATGATCTTGAGAGATTCTTCGAACCGGGCCTGAGCTTCCTCCATGGGAATCCGGAACCCCTGGAACTCGTTGAAACGGTAGCCCTTGCCGACACCGAAATCGAAGCGTCCGCCAGAAAGCAAATCGAGCGTTGCGACCTGCTCGGCAAGAAGCACGGGGTTGTGCCATGGCAGGACCATGACGGCGGTCCCCAGACGGATCGTGGAGGTTTGCGCTGCGAGATATGTCAGCAGGTTGACCGTCGCCGAGACCTGACCGAAGCCCGTGAAATGATGCTCAACGGCAAAGGTGCTGTGGAATCCAAGCGCTTCGGCTTCGGTGTTGTACTCCAGCCAGTCACGATAACCTTTGGCGCTGTCCACATCAGGTCCACCGCGCTTTGCCTGAGCACTGCCGAACAATCCGAATTTCATGGTCTTTCTCCGTAAGATGTCATGCTAATTTACACGCAGAAAAGGCGCGGACAGATCAGTCAGTTTTTTTAGTCTCACAATATGAGCACTCCGACCGGAATATTCCGGCGGTGTTACTGGTCCGGAACCCGCGCATACCGGGGGAAACAACATGCTCAAAACTGCTGTGATCGGCCTTGGCTGGTGGGGACAAACACATATTCGCGCCACGCATGAGAAAAGCGAGACGGTCAGAATCACGACTGTCGTCGATCTTGATTCAGATCTGGCGAACAAAACGGCGGATGAATTCGGGCTGAAGACAGCCCCGTCCTATGAAGCTGTGCTCGCCGATCCGGACATCGATGCGGTGATTCTCGTGACACCGCATTCGCTCCACACAGATCAGATCGTGGCTTGCGCTTCTGCGGGCAAACACATCTTCACAGAGAAACCCTTCGCTCTGAACAAGGCCGACGCAGAGCGCGCGGTGGTCGCCGCCGAAGCCGCCGGGATCATGATCGGACTGGGGCACAATCAGCGCTATGGCGCGCCGCAGACGGTCATCAAGGCAATGATCGATGCGGGCGAGCTTGGTGAGATCATGCATCTGGAAGGCAACACCAGCCACGACACGCTCTCCAACGTACAAAGCTGGCGTATGGATATCGAGGAAGCGCCAGGCGGCGGGCTTTGGCATATGGGCAGCCACCATCTCGATCTGTTCCAGCACTATATCGGGCCGATCACGGAGGTCTACGCGCAGGCAGTCGACGTCATCATTCCACGCGACACCGCTTCAGCCCTGCTGACCTTCGAATGCGGGGCGACCGCTTATATCGGCAATGTCATGGTCACGCGTGACAACCGCATGGGCAATGTCTTCGGTTCCAAGGGCTGGGCCAAAATGATCAGCCCGACCACGGTGCAAGTCGCCATGCGTGGCGGCGACCCGAAGAACATGGAGGTCGACCCGGTCGATCCGGTGCGCGCCAATGTCGAAGGGTTTGCCGCCGCCATCGCGGGCACCGAACCCTATCGCTTCACCAACGCCCAGATGATCCACGATGTCGCTGCGCTCGACGCGATCAAGCTCTCTCTGAAATCCGGCAAGCGCGAAGCTGTCGCACGCTGACGTTCCAAAAAGGACAAAAACATGATCAATGCAGCCATCGTCGGACTGGGCTGGTGGGGCCAGAACCACGTCACCGCCACCAAAGGCTCGGACAAGATCAAATTCACCCGTGCTGTCGACCTGGCGCCGGAGAAGGTTCAGGGCTTCTGTGACGAACACGAACTCACCCTGACCGCCAGTCTGGATGACGCTTACAACGACCCGGACATCGATGCGGTCGTCCTCGTCACCCCCCACACCCAGCACGCCGATCAGGTGGTCGCGGGCGCGGCTGCGGGAAAACACATCCTGACCGAGAAGCCCTTCGCCCTGAAAAAAGCCGACGGTTTGCGCGCTGCCAAAGCCATGACAGATGCGGGCCTCACTCTCGGCATTGGGCACAACTACCGCTATGGCGCGGCGGTCTGGGAGATGAAGCAGATCATCGAATCCGGCAAGCTCGGCGATATCCACCACATCGAAGGCAATCTGAGCCATCAGGGTCAGATCGGCATTGAAGGTTGGCGACGCGCCCATGACGAAGCGCCCACCGGCGGCATCGTGCATTTCGGGGCCCATATCATCGACATCATGTGCTGGTTCGGCGGGCCGATGCGCGAAGTCTACGCCCAGCTGGAATCCCATATCCTGCCCGCTGATGTCGGCTCGGTGCTCACCCGTTTTGAAAACGGGACGACGGGCTATCTGGCAAATCTGATGACCACACCGGCGTCCTTCCACCTTCAGGTGATGGGATCAGAAGGCTGGGCGCGCGCCAATGGCTGGTTGGACACCAACAAGGTCGTCACCTGCTTCGGTGCCGGCAAGGTCGAAGAATCCGGTGGCGTGACCGAAGAGCTGGAATTACCGATCCGGGATATCTATTCCCAGATCCGGGCCAATGACGAGAACTTTGCAGCCGCCTGTCTGGGACAGGAGCCCTATTTGTTCACGCCAGAAGAGATGGCGCACACAGCGGCCATCCACGAGGCGATCGCCAAGTCTGCCGAAAGTGGATTGCCGACGGCGGTCTAGGCACGCCCCCACGTCATGCCCGGGCTTGACCGGGGCATCTCAATTCGGACCGAGACGAGATACGCGGATCAAGTCCGCGTATGACGGCATTCTGGAAATCGATCAGTCGGCCAGCAAAAACGGCAGCGCTTTTTCCAGCGTGCCTTGCGGGTTTTCTTCGACATAGAAGTGCCCGCCATCGACCAGTTCGACTGTCACGTCAGGCAGGTATTCCTCCAGCCCCTGATAGTTCTCGACCGGCATCGGGGGTTCGTCGGAGCCCTGCAGCACCAGAATATCGGCGCGCCACGCGGGAATAAGTCGCGTGCGGCGATCAATCCAGTCCTTCCGAAATGTCGAGGACTGGAAATAGCGCTCCACCGCCAGCCCGGTGCCCGGCCTTGAGAATTCCTGCACCGCGCGGATGACCTGTTCGCGCGGGATGGGGTGCTTGCACAACCGACCGAACCCCCACTGAAACATCTTCATCGGGTCCTGCAGAATGCCGCGGGTTTCGAGATCGGTGAACAGAATTTCCTGGGGCGCCAGATCGGGATGGAAGTGAATCAGATGCTGGGAGCCACGCACCCAGCGTTTCACACGCGTGCCCTGACTGGCGGCCATGAAGTCCGCCTGGACAGTTCCCCGGTCATGGCTGAACAGATGGAAGTCACCGACACCAATCGCGTCGAGCAGGGAGACCACCTGCCCCGCCGCGCCTTCGTGGCGATAATCACCACGACGCTTGTCCGACTGACCGTAACCCTTCAGGTCGATGGCAATGCAGCGAAAGTGCTTGGCCAGTTCCGGCAGGATCGGCGCCCACATATGCCAGGACTGCGGGATACCGTGCATGAGCACGAGCGTCGGCCCCGCGCCCGCCTCGACGTAATGCCAGCGCACGGTCTCACTTTCGCCCGGCGCATCCACGAAACGGTGGGTCACGGACAGTCCGCCGATATCCTCGACCTCGCCGTCATTGTTTTCGGGTGCGGGCGGCACCCCTTCGGCAATAACCTCGTCAAGGATCGCGCACATTTCGGGATGGTTATGCCCCTCACGCATCAGTACGAGGGCGGCGTCACTGACAGGCCGGTATTCGAAATCCATCTTTGCGTCCTCCGCTTCACCCCCCTCTCCTCCCGGGAGGAGAGGGCCGGGGTGAGGTGGGTGTGTCCCGCGACATGATTGCGAACCCACCTCACCCGAACCCTCTCCGCCCCCATGGGGCAGAGAGGGAATGCCTTTAAACCGACAGAACGGTCGAGCCAGTGGTCTTGCCCTCCCAGACATCGATCTGGGCCTGGGCGGCGTCTTCCAGTTTGTAGGTTTGGCCGATGATCGGCTTGATGTCGCCCGCCGCGATGGCCGCAAACAGGGTCGCCGCACTATCATCGAGCTCCTGACGGGTTAGCTGATAGAAACGCATGGAAGCCTTGGTGAAGAACAGTGAGCCCTTCACGTTCAGCTCGACCGAATCAATTGGTGGGAGCGGACCTGATGCATTGCCGAAGTTGACCATGTAACCCCGCGGGCGGATCGCATCGATCGAGCCCTGCCAGTGATCCTTGCCGACGGAATCATAAACCACATCAACACCGGCGCCGCCGGTCACCTCACGCGCCACTTCGGTGAAGTTCTCGGTCTTGTAATTCACGGCGTGTTTCGCGCCATGCTGCAGGATCGTGTCCTTCTTGGCATCGGACCCGACTGTTCCGATGACATTCACACCCTTGCTGGCCAGCCACTGGCACAGGAACAGGCCAACACCGCCAGCGGCCGCATGGACCAGCGCCGTCTGACCGGCCTGCGCCGCGAAGGTGCGGTGGATCAGGTATTCCGCGGTCATGCCCTTGAGCATGCTGGCCGCAGCGGCTTCGTCAGACACACCATCGGGCAGCGCCACGACCTGTGCAGCGTCGATCAGGCGCCCTTCGGCATATGAGCCCGGGAAGGTCGAGGCATAGGCGACCCGCTGGCCGACCGAAAAGCCTTCAACATCCGCGCCCACCGCTTCAACAACACCCGCAGCTTCCGTGCCCAGAACCGACGGCAGTTCCGGCAGCACCGGATACAGGCCCTTGCGGACCATGATGTCGAGGAAGTTAAAGCCGATCGCTGTGTGGCGCAGGCGCAGTTCGCCCGGGCCGGGCTCACCCACCTCGATGTCTTCCCATTTCAGAACGTCGGCCTCGCCGAACTCGTGGATGCGGATTGCCTTGACCATGTGGTGTCCTCTTACGCTGTAAATAAGTTGAATTTCCATAGACCCGAACGGGCGCTGCAATCTGATCTAGTCCTTCATTCCCGGAAGGAAATCAACCGGCGGCAAGAATTTCAATGGGTACATGTAGGGGCAGGTTTCAAACCTGCCCGTTTCAGCTGTTCACCGCACCGGACTCGGGCGGGTTTGAAACCCGCCCCTACAAACATGGCACCGATGCAGCGCACGCCCTTGTCGGGGGCAACCCATCTGTCTAGATTTTCACCCAACGTGCCGCATAAGGCATTCGATCAATCAGGGGGAATTCCATCATGACGCGTCCCGTCATCGTAAGTTGCGCACTCACCGGCGCCGCCGACACCGCAGATCTCAACCCGGCCGTTCCCGTCACGCCAGAGGAAATTGCCAATGAAGCGCTTGCCGCACACGCAGCCGGCGCAGCCATCGTCCATATCCATGTCCGCAACCCGGAAACCCGCAAGGCGAGCATGGACACGGTGCTTTACAAAGAGGTCGTCGACCGCATCCGGGACGCGGGCACGGACGTCATCATCAACCTGACCACCGGCCCCGGCGCACGCTTCGTGCCCGACCGGGATGATCCCATGAAGGTGGCCGCCGGGAGCGTCATGAAAACCGCCGAAGAGCGCGTGGCACATGTGGTCGAGAACAAGCCCGACATTTGCTCGCTCGATGTGGCGACCATGAATTTCGGCGAGCGCCCGATGGTCAACACACCGGAAATGCTCAACGAAATGGCGGTGCTGATTCAGGACGCCGGCGTGAAGCCCGAACTGGAAGTCTTCGACACCGGCCATGTGCGGCTGGCCAACCACATGGTCGAGAACGGCATCATCAAGGGCGACAAGCCCCTGTATCAGCTTTGCCTTGGCATTCCGTGGGGCGCACCGGCCAATGCCGAAACCATGATGCTGATGCGCGACATGCTGCCCGCAGGCGCCAATTGGGCGAGCTTCGGCATTTCACGCTTCGAATTCCCGATGGTCGCCAGCGCCACCGTGCTCGGTGGACATGTCCGCGTGGGCCTGGAAGACAATCTCTACATCTCCAAGGGCGTGCTTGCCCCCGGCAATGCCGCACTCGTCGAACAGGCCGTCCGCCTCATCGACGCCTCCGGCGCCTGGGCGGCGTCACCCGCAGAATCCCGGGAGATTCTGGGGCTTTAGCTCGTTAGGTCTCGAACCGTCATGCCCGGGCTTGACCCGGGCATCTCACCCCTGACCGAGATGAGATACGCGGATCAAGTCCGCGTATGACGAAGTTACAAAATTCGGCATGGCCTCACTTACTGCGGGCTTGGCGCAGCAAAAACCTGCCCCTAAGCCACCCCGCCCATGCAGACATATTTGATCTCCAGATATTCATCCATGCCGAAATGGGAGCCTTCGCGGCCCAGCCCGGATTCCTTGTAGCCGCCGAAGGGTGCGACCTCGGTGGAGATGAGGCCGGTGTTCACGCCAACGATGCCGGACTCCAGACCCTCGGACACCTTCCAAACCCGGTTCAGACCGCCCGCATAGAAATACGCCGCCAGACCGAACTCGGTGTCGTTGGCCATGGCGATGCCCTCTTCGTCGCTGCCGAAGCGATAGAGCGGCGCGACGGGGCCGAAGGTTTCTTCCCGGCTGACATCCATGCTGGTCGTGACATCCACCAGCACCGTGGGCTGGAAGAAGGTGCCGCCGAGATCATGGCGTTCGCCACCGACCACGATTTTTGCACCTTTGGCGACAGCATCCGCGATGTGCCGTTCGACCTTTTCGACCGCCGCCATATTGATCAGAGGGCCTTGCTGGACGTCGCCCATACCGTTGCCCACGGCGAGTTTCTTCACCGCAGCACCGAGCTTCTCGGTGAAGGCGTCATAGACACCATCCTGGACCAGAATACGATTGGCGCAGACGCAGGTCTGACCGGTGTTGCGATATTTGGACGCCATGGCGCCTTCGACAGCGGCATCCAGATCGGCATCGTCAAACACGAGGAAGGGCGCGTTACCGCCCAGTTCCAGGGAGACTTTTTTGACCGTGCCCGCACATTTGGCCATCAGCATCTTGCCGACTCGGGTGGAGCCGGTGAAGGACAGCTTCCGCACAATGGGGTTGCCGGTGAGCTCATCGCCGATGGCTTCGGGTTCGCCCGTCACAATGGAGATCAGCCCGGCGGGAATGCCCGCCCGTTCGGCCAGCTCACACAGGGCGAGCGCCGAATAAGGCGTGGATTCCGCCGGTTTGATCACCATGGCGCAGCCCGCGGCCAGCGCCGGGCCGACCTTGCGGGTGATCATCGCATTGGGGAAATTCCATGGGGTGATCGCCGCCGTGACGCCGACCGGTTCCTTTATCACCACGATCCGCGCGTTGCGGGCATGGGCGGGAATGGTGTCCCCATAGATGCGCTTGCCCTCTTCGGCGAACCACTCGATGAAGGAGGCGCCATAGGCGACCTCCCCCCGGGATTCAGCGATAGGCTTGCCCTGCTCCGTGGTCATCAGGATCGCCAGGTCTTCCTGATTGGCCAGCATCAGATCGTGCCACTGGCGCAGGATCGCCGCGCGTTCCTTGCCGGTAAATTTGCGCCATTCTTTCTGGGCGGTCTCGGCGGCCTCGATGGCACGCCGGGTTTCGCTGGCACCCATATTCGGCACCGTGCCGATCACCGACCCGTCGGCCGGATTGGTCACTTCAAGGGTCTCGCCGCCGTCCGCATCGCACCACGCGCCGTTGATATAGGCCTGCTGGCGAAAGAGTGAGCTGTCTGAGAGTTCCATGGTCCCGTCCCCGGTTTAAATCTTCGTGCTGGTTGAACACGAGCATAGGACGGCGCGGCGGCACGGACAATTCCGCCGCCTTATCTCGCCCACCTCCGCCGTCATGGCCGGACTTGATCCGGCCATCCGCGTCAGCGTGTCACGCCCGACCACCGAGTGGTTGAGAGACGTGGATACCCGGATCAGGTCCGGGCATGACGAAATTAAAGATCCCCCTCTCATCCTGGGAGGAGAGGGTTATTTCCCTAATCGAAAAACCGGCTTTTCGGGCGGTCGAGGCCGAGATTTTCGCGCAGGGTCGCGCCTTCATATTCGGTACGGAAAAGCCCGCGCTTCTGGAGCAGCGGGATCACCTCGTCAATGAAGGGGGTCATCAAAGCGGGGATTACCGGCGGCATGTAGTTGAAGCCATCCGCCGCGCCATCGGTGCACCAGTCCTCGATCAGATCGGCGATCTGTTCCGGCGTACCCGCCGTGGTGTAGTGACCGCGCCCACCCGCAAACCGCGCGAGCAGCTCACGCAGGGTGAGGCCTTCATTGCCGACGATCCGCACGATCAGCGCGGCGCGGCTTTTCATGGTTTCCAGCTTTTCGGGGTCGGGGAAGTCCGAAACCTTGAGCGGCTGGTCGAGATCGATATGGGAGAAATCATGGCCGGCAAAGCGCTGGGACAGGGTGCGGCGGCCAACCTCCGGGTCCATCCGTGAATTCAGCTCCAGCAGGTTCGCCTTGGCTTCTTCCTCGGTGCCGCCGATCACCGGGTTGAGCCCGGGCAGCACGACGACCTGATCGGCGTTGCGCCCGAAATCTGCCGCGCGCTTCTTGATGTCTTTGTAGAATTCCTGGGCGGTTTCCTTCTCCAGATGGGCGGTGAAGATCGCCTCGGCGTGGAGCGCAGCAAAGTCCCGTCCGCGGTCGGATGCCCCGGCCTGCACCAGCACCGGGCGGCCCTGGGGTGAACGCGGCACATTCAACGGCCCCTTGACCTGATAATACTCACCCTTGAAATCGATCGGCGTGATGCGGTCGAGATTGCCACAGACCCCGCCACCCGAGCGGTCATCAACCAGCGCATCATCGGCCCAGCTGTCCCACAGATCCTTCACCGAGGCGACGAACTCCTCGCCCATCTCGTAGCGGTCCCCATGGGCGGTGTGTTCGCGCCCGTAATTGGCCGCGACCGCCTCGACCCAGGTGGTGACGATGTTCCAGCCCGCGCGCCCGTTGGAGAGATGGTCGATGGAGGCGAACTGGCGGGCCAGATTGTAGGGCTCGGAATAGGTGCAAGAGCCCGTCGCGATCAGGCCGATATGTTCGGTCTTCATCGCCAGCGCAGCCAGCATGATCACCGGGTCGGGCCAGAAGCGGCCGGATTCCATGGCGTCATTGGTCATCATCAGAACATCGGCAAAGAAGATCGAATCAAACCGCGCCGCCTCGGCCTGCTGCGCCAGATCGACATAGTAGGAAATGTCCATCAGCGAGCGCGGATCGGCCCCCGGGTGGTCCCAGGCCGTCTCATGATGACCGCGGGACTGGATGAAGAGGTTCAGATGGATGGGTTTGGGCATGGGGCGTTTCCAGAGCAAAGAATGACGTTCTTGTTGGAAACGAACATAAAGCCGTCGGGGCGGGTTTCAAACCCGCCCGGTGCCCAATTTACGCAGAGCTCCCCTACCCCACAATCACCCCGGGATTGAGCACACCCTTGGGGTCCAGCCGCTTCTTCGCATCGCTCAGGATATCCCCGAACAGCGCCGGGCGCTGCTGCTCGTACCATTTCTGGTGGTCGCGGCCGACGGCGTGGTGATGGGTGATGGTGCCGCCATTGGCGATCAGCGCGTCTGAGCAGCGGGTTTTGATTTCCTGCCATTGTTCGAGCATGGCCTTGCCATCCGCATTGCCGGGCGCGTGGAAGGCGAAATAGGGCGCGGGGCCATCCGGGTAGGCGTGGGAGAAGCGGCAGGAGACCGCGCCGTCATGGCCGGTTACGTCGCGGATCGCGGTTTGGGTGGCGTCCTTGATGGCGTGGTAGAAAGTCTCGAACGCGTCCCAGGTAGTTGCCGTCTCAAAGGTGTCGGAGATGATGCCGCGCGGGGTCAGCTGCTCCCGGTTGTAAGGCATGCGGATGAAGGCGGTGCGCCAGGCACCGACCGCGCCCTGCAGATGGGCTTGGGGGTTGTCGCGCCAGTCGACATCGACCACGCCGCCGGCGTCCAGGCAGCATTCCTCGGCCCGCGCCATCCATGGCTCGACCGGGTGATCGGCACTCTCAAACGAGACCACCATCAGGGTGAAGGAGCCGTCGCCCGCACCGTTCACCTTCAGCTCGGTGCCGTCGACGATGCGCACATTGGCCGGGTAGAGCCCGGCTTGCGAGACCGCGCGCACGGCGCGGGCGGCATCGAAGAAATCGGCAAACCGGAAACCCGCCGTAGCCTTGAAGGTCGGGCGGCCCTGCAGGCGCGCCCAGCCTTCGGTGATGATGCCCAGTGATCCTTCGCTGCCCATGGCGATGAAGCGGTCGGGGCTGGGGCCGGCGCCCGAACCCGGCAGGCGGCGGGACACGATATCGCCGACCGGGGTGACCGTGGTGGTGCTTTCCACCAGATCATCGATATGGGTGTAAAGCGTGGCGAAATGACCACCGGACCGCGTGGCGATCCAGCCGCCGAAGGTGGAATGCTCAAAGCTTTGGGGGAAATGGCGCAGGGTCAGACCATGGGGCTTGAGCTGGGCCTCGAGCTCGGGCCCACGGGCACCGCCCTGAATGCGGGCCGCACGGGAAACCGCATCGACCTCGAGCACCTTGTTCATGCGGGTCATATCGACCGAGATCGTGCCGTTGTACTTGCTGCCCACATCACTGGTGACGCCGCCCACGACCGAAGAACCACCGCCAAAGGGAATGACAGCGGCGTTGGCATCGCCCGCCCAGTCATAAATGGCCGCGATATCTTCGTTGCTCTCGGGATAGGCGACCACATCGACCACATGGTCGAAGTCGCTGTTGTAGATGCGGAGCGAGTCCGGCTGGGACTGGCCGAAGGAATGGACCACCCGGTCGTGCTTGTCGGTGGTGCTGATCTTCGCGAGGTTCGCCGGGGCCTCGACTTTGGGGGTCGGCAGGGTGATCGCATCCATGGTCGGAAAGGCGCGGTCCCGGGATGGGTTGATCCCGAAGCCGTCGGCAAACGTCGCCAGCAGGGATTTGGTATCCGCCGCGCTCAGGCCGTCTTCGGCATAGCCCCAGCCCCAATACTTCAATGTCTTGTCAGCCATCATCCACTCCGTTCTTCCCGGCACCGCACGG